>Ga0316204_10001425_pt1 | contig 65107 bp, 48 predicted proteins | sample 6monrhotite_MG_2_FD_205661 | JGI IMG/M metagenome (GOLD analysis project Ga0316204, IMG submission 205661) | Microbial mat bacterial communities from mineral coupon in-situ incubated in ocean water Damariscotta River, Maine, United States -... | ecosystem: Environmental > Aquatic > Marine >... | reverse complement strand
TCCTCAATCACCTGAACCTGTTTGGTTCCGGTTATCTCGACCAGGCGATGGCTATCCTGCGTCGGCTGACGCGCTGATGTATACGGACGCATTCCCGCCATGCTTACCAAAGGGGCATAATGCGATCTCGGATTCCTGCACGTGCAAAGTTAGACGGGAGAACTCTATGATCATTCGCTTGTTACTTGTACTGGTGTTTCTCGCGGCCTGCTCGACGGGCGCGGACGTATCAAAAACGATCGACGTATCCGCCGCCAGGCTCGCTGAAATACACAGCAAACCTTATACCGTCGGAAACGGAGTTGGTGGATTTGCCGCCGCCGCACTGTCTGGCTACGGGGAGAGTCCCGGACCAGACGCGATCGTATTTATTGGCGTCGGTCCGTATCTGCATGAGATGGGATTCACGAGCAGCATGTCGATCACCGCGATCAATGGTAAGGGCGTCAACGAGATATTTGCAGATCGCTGGAAGGGTCTGCGCCTTAAAGCGCCGGATGGATATGACGCTGCTCACTACAAAGATCTGATCGAGTACCTGTTCGCGAAAGAGCGAGGCGACAGCGTGCTCGTCGACATTTACGTGAAGCCAACAACAGCAGACCTCGTCGCCGGTAATAATAAGGAGGGGCCTGAGGTCTGGCGGATTAACTTGCCGTAGATAACGGTAGTGCAATCAACAGCGAAGTCCGTCATCTCGCCGAATGCGTGCAATAATGAGCCAGCCTTCAATGGCTAAGGAATAATCAGTGTCGTTATTCGCCGAACTTAATCGCAGGAACGTCTTTCGTGTGGCTCTTGCCTACGTCGTGGTCGCCTGGGTTTTGATGCAGGCCGCGGATACGCTGGCACCCGCGTTGCTGCTGCCCGAATGGGTAACCCGGTTTGTCGCCTTCATACTGATCCTCGGTTTTCCACTCGCGATTTTCTTTGCCTGGGCATTCGAGTTGACCCCCGAGGGCATTAAGCTCGAAAAAGCCGCTAGGTCGGATGACCCGATAGCTCACCGTACGCGCCGCATACTGAATCTGCTGATCGTCAGCCTGCTGGTCGTCGCGGTCGGATTTTTTGCCTGGGACAGGTTTTCCGTCGACGAGGTTCAGCAGCAAACGACCTCTGCCCAAAATACGGAGACTGCATCGAACGTCGAGTCGTCACGTCTTTCGATCGTCGTGCTGCCCTTCGTCAACATGTCGAACGATCCCGAGCAGGAGTATTTCTCCGACGGTCTGTCGGAGGAGTTATTGAATCTTCTCTCCAAGATTCCACAGCTGCGCGTGACATCCCGAACCTCGGCATTCTCATTTAAAGGCAAGGACTTCACCATTGCGGAGGTGGGTAGTGCGCTCAATGTCGATCATGTCCTCGAGGGGAGCGTGCGCCGCTCGGGTGACGAAATTCGTATTACGACTCAGCTGATCCAGGTCAGCGACGATGCACATCTCTGGTCTGATACCTGGGACAGGAAGTTTGAAAACGTCTTCGAGATCCAGGACGAGATTGCGGGTGAAGTGGTCAATGCCCTGAAGATACAACTGGTCGACGAGCTTCCGCACGCCTATGTCACGGATGCCGAGGCCTATGACCTGTATTTACAGGCGCTGCCGTTGATCGACAGGCAAACGCAAAGCAGCGTTACCGCGGCAGAGTCGCTGCTGCTGCAGTTGCTGGAGATCGACCCGGACTACGCGCCGGCACTGTGCCTGCTCGCCGACGCTTCTTTTTTCTTCGCGGGGTGGAATTACAGGCCGATGGAGGAAGCGTTCGAGCGCGCGCGCAGCTACGCCCGGCGTGCGACCGACATTGCCCCCGACTACAGCGACGGCTACGTCAAGCTGGCGGTTGTTGCACTTAGTTTCGACCGCGATCGCACGCAGACGCAGCGCTTGCTGGACAAGGCCCTGGAACTCGATTCGCAGAATTTGAGTGCGCAGGAACTCTCTGCCCATTTGCAGTCAATGCAGGGCGACTCCTCGCGATGGGTTAGCGTCAGTATGGAGCGCGTCAGGCTCGATCCGCTCTCGGGGGAACCTTACTGGCGGCTGGGTCACGCCCTGTTACGAGCCAGGCAATATGACGAATCCGCGGCCGCCTTTCGCAGGCTGTTCGAACTGATTCCGAACCGCACGGCCGTGCACGCCGCGATCGGCGAGGCGCTGGTCCTGGGCGGACATTATGAAGAGGCCCTGGCGGAATTCGAAGCTGAGCCTTTCGAGGGTTTCACGCAGTATGGCCGGGCAATCACCTTTTACGAAATGGGCGAGCAACAGCAGTCGGACACCGCCATGGAAAAACTGAAAATCGCAAACGCCGAGGATGCCGACGGCTGGGCCGCCCAGCTTGCGATGGCGCACGCAATGCGAGGCGAAAAAGACGAGGCCTTCAAATGGCTGTACCGCGGCCTGGAGCTACATGACCAGGGCGTAACGTCGGCCGCTTCGAACCCGTTTTTCGACAAGCTGCAGGATGATCCACGCTTTGACGAATTCGTGCAGCGTCTCAATTCGGGCAATTGAAGGCGGTGTCGCTAAGAGCTTAAATAAATCCCTGCTTATGTAACATTCGGGTAAACCAAAGTCTTCCTCGTTGCACCAACCCTTCAGACACGCCGGGAAGGAAGACCATGTTCAAACGGAAATTGATCGAGATAAGGCTCAAGCTGGCCACTTTGCTGGCCGCGGCCCTGTTGATGTCTGCCTGTGGTGGCAGCAGTGGTGATGGCGGTAATCAGCCACCCGTGCAGCCGCCGCAGCCGCCGACAGCGCCAACGACCGCCGAGCTAAACGCAGCCTCTCGATTTGCCGCGCAGGCCACCTTCGGTTTGAGCTATGCGGACATCGAGTCGCTGGCGCGTCAAGACCTGGCAACATGGATCGAGCGGCAATTTAACCTGCCGGTATCGGATCACCTTTCGATTGCGCTGGATATCGTTCGCCGTCGGGACGCAGGCGAGTTTGATCAGTTTGAAGAGGATATCGAGTACTTGATCTTCGCTCGGCGGCTGGCATGGTGGCATCGCACCATTACCGCTGATGATGTGTTGCGGCAGCGGATCGCATTTGCGCTAAGCGAAATCCTGGTGGTCTCTGACAATGTTGACGACCTTATTATCTACCCGGCTGCGCTCAGTGATTACTACGACACTTTGTTGACGCACGCCTTCGGCAATTATCGCGACCTGTTGCGTGCGGTCACCTTGCATCCGTCCATGGGCATTTACCTGAGTCACGTGAACAACCGTCGTTCCGATTCTGTGAATAACATTTTCCCGGACGAGAACTATGCGCGCGAAGTGATGCAGCTGTTTTCTATCGGTCTGTTTGAACTGAACGTTGACGGTTCGCTTAAGCTGGACAATAGCGGCGAGCCAATTCCGACCTATTCCAATGTCGAGATTCGCGAGTTCGCCAGGATCTTCACAGGATTGTCGTTCGGCGGACCGAACGCATTCTTCGGCAAGCAGTTCCCATACTTCGTTGAGCCGATGCGAATGTTTGAGGCAGAGCATGAGCCCGGGCCGAAGTATCTTCTTAACGGCACCGTCGTAGCGGCTGGTCAGACCGGTCTCCAGGATATCGATTCGGCTATCGACAACCTGTTCAGTCACCCCAACGTCGGTCCGTTTATCGGTAAGCAGCTGATTCAAAGACTGGTTACGTCGAATCCTTCACCGGCCTACATAGAACGAGTTGCACGGGCTTTTAACGGTGACACCTCGGGCGTGCGCGGAGACATGCAGGCGGTCATTCGGGCGGTATTGCTGGACCCCGAAGCCGCAGCCACGCCGACCTCCATGGCTGACTTCGGCAAGTTGCGCGAGCCGGTTGTGCGTTATGCCTCGATTCTGCGTCAGTTTGGTGCCAACAGCGACGACGACTTTATTGCCAACCTGGGCTTTTATCTGCAGGAACTCGGCAAGCAACACCCACTGTCAGCGCCAAGTGTTTTCAATTTCTTCCTGCCAGCGCATTCGCCTTCCGGAGAGATTGCCGATGCCGGCCTGGTGGCGCCTGAGTTCCAGATTACCACCAGCAATTCGATCGTCGGCGTATCCAACCTGATCGACTTCGTTGTGCTGGGTGGCTTTGTGACGGACGCGCCGCAACCGTTCGCGCCCGTGTCCCTGGACTTTCAGGAATACGCTGATATTGCTTCGAACGTTGCAGCGCTGCTGGATCGCCTGGATATCGTGCTGACAGCGGGAACGCTGGATCTGTCAACACGGCAAGCGATCGAGGCGATAGTCACAGACCTTGACGACCTTAATCTGCGGGCTCGAATTGCGATCTACATGATCCTGCTTTCATCCGACTACGCCGTGCGGCAGTAAGGAGACTTCCCATGATGACAAGACGCCGTTTTCTATCTCACAGTTGTTCGCTGGGCATCGCCTCGGCAACAGTCACTTCCACAATGCTGTCACTCGGTATGGCTCGGACGGCGGCCGCGCAAAGTGCGCCTGGTTATCGCGCCCTTGTTTGCGTGTTGCTGGCCGGCGGTAACGACTCCTATAACATGCTGGTACCAACCGACAATGACCAGTTTGCCGAGTACAACAGCATTCGTGCAGATTTGGCGCTGCCGCAAAGCGAACTGTTGGCTTTGCCCGGAACCACCGGCAACGGTCGCAGCTACGGATTGCACCCGGGGATGTCAGAGCTGCAGTCGCTGTTCGCGAATGGCGATGCTGCGATGATTGCGAATGTGGGTACGCTGCTGGAGGCCTACGATGCGCAGGCCGTCGAGAACGGTACCGCCAAACTGCCGCTTGGCCTGTTCTCGCACTCGGACCAGATCGCTCAGTGGCAAACTGCGGTGCCCGACGGCAGGGTTGCGCAAGGCTGGGGCGGGCGAATCGCCGACCTGATGCAGTCTGCAAACCTGCAGAACGGTGTATCCATGAATATCTCGCTTTCCGGGTCGAACGTATTTCAAAGCGGCAACGAGGTTGGCGAATACAGCATCGACGCCACCGGCAACGGTGCGCCGGGACTGAATGCCTACGCTGACGGCACCGAGTTCGGTGAATTCAAGAAGCGCATGGTCGACGACCTGCTGGCGGTACAACAACAGCACATTCTGCGCCGCGAGTATTCGCGACGATTGCGAGCCGCTATCGATGCGCAGGCGGTATTCGTCGATGCCATGCAAACCTCGCCCACGCTGAACACTGACTTCTCACCGGGCTATTTCTCGCAAAGCATGCGTCAGATAGCTCGGGTTGTCGGCGCCAGAGATGCGCTGGGTGCGACGCGTCAGACTTTCTTTGTGACCGTTGGCGGCTGGGACCATCATGACGACGTACTCGAAAATCAGGCGAATATGCTGCCGGCGATCAGCAAGGGCCTGCAAGAGTTTCGCGATGCGTTGGTGGAGTTGGGCGTCTTTGATGAAGTCACCACGTTTACTACGTCGGATTTTGGCCGCACACTGACTTCCAATGGCAAAGGCTCGGATCATGGTTGGGGCGGACATCACATCGTTATGGGTGGGTCTGTTAACGGCGCGAGCATCTACGGCGACTATCCGATTCTTTCGGCAAGCAGCCCGCTCGATACAGGTCGCGGTGTGTATGCGCCGACCACGTCGGTGGACGAATACTTCGCAGAGCTGGCGCGCTGGTTTGGCGTGCCGCCATCCGAGCTCGACCAGGTCCTGCCGAATGTCCGCAACTTCTACTCACCAGAAAGTAACCAGGCGCCATTGGGCTTTCTGTCTGTCTGATGGCGGCACATGAGTTTCGACGGAGCTACAGATGACGAACTGGTCCGACAATTCAAGTCTGGAATCCCGGGAGCCTTTGACGCCATCGTGCGGCGTTTCCAGGATCGGCTCTTCCGGCTCGCTTGTGTCTGGCTCTACGACGAGCAGTCGGCAGCGGACGTTGTTCAGGAAGTGTTTGTGCGTGGCTACAAAGGTCTGCGGTCGTTTCGCTTTCGCTCGGCGCCGTTCACCTGGCTATACCGCACCACGAGAAATGTCTGTAACGAATTTAATCGGCTACGCAGGACCGAGCCGCTCGACGACGAGCCGCAGGACCCTGAGTCGGCGCCGGAGCAGGACGTCTCTACCTACCAGGCCGCGCGGCAAATACGCAGCTTGGTTGCGGGATTGCCGCAACGTCAGCGAGAAGTTGTGCTGCTGAGAATCTTCGAAGACATGTCGGTGCGAGAGACATCGCAGTCTATGGGTTGCCGGGAAGGCACAGTAAAGGCTCTGTTGCACAAAGCAACAGAGAGTCTGAGAGCAAGAATGCAACAGGCAGGACTAAACAATGAGTGATGACATGCAAGACTTGAAACGCGACTACCAGTCAATCAGCGCACCGCCGTACCTGGCGACGCGCATAGCGGCCAGTGTTGCAGAATCGCGCACGCGCTCAGGATTCTGGATGCCAGCTGCAGTCACCTGCACCGCAATTCTGGCGTTGGTCTGGATGCTTCCTGCGACGGAAGACTCCGGCAGCGATGTCGCTAACAGGCCGAGCAAACCATCAATGGCGGCGCTGGCTGCCCTCAAGCCGACCAAGCCAGCCATGTCGACACCCAATTTATCGCAGCTGCGCAGCGTCAGCGTACCGCGAATGCCGGCCAAGCCAAAAGCGGTGAAGCCGGCCAAGTCACAAACGAACACTCGAATTGAAAATGAATCTCTGGAGGAGAAGACACATGTCTACATTTAGGAAAATGACAATCAGTATGACCGCAGTAGTGCTGTTGGCTGCCGCTCCTGGTGCGTACGCGCAAGAGCAGGAAGACTTGCAGCTGATGCAGACCTTTTTGGCAATCATGACCGACTATTTCGAAATCATTGAGTCGACCCACGACGTCTCATCAAACCCGGAAAAGGCGGCGATCATGCAGATGCAAAAAATCCAGGAAGTGTATGAGCAGCGTGGCGAGAAAGCGCAGTCTGTTGAAGTGCTCAAACAGGTGCTGAAGGACAGCAACAATCCAACCATCCGCAATGCCGCTTACATGTTGTTGGGCGACACCCTGAAAGATACGGGGCGGGCGGATGAAGCGTTGCAGATGTTGCGTCAGGGCTTAAACGAGAACATTAAGGCGGCGCAGTAATGCAGCATCAATTTCGCTGAGCATCAGGAGCCGGGTCCCTGAGCCACCTTAGGTGTCACGGTTCCCGAGGCCTACGATTTGTATGGGCAACAGCCCGCAAAAAGTGCAACATGTATTCGACAAGGTCGTTCTGTCTTTGGCTCTATTCGAAGGATAATGTGAATTGAACACGACCGTTGAAACAAAGAATTTCCTGTTCGTTTCCGTCGGCGCGTTGATTGGCGACATCGCCTGGATGGTCAGGAAGGAAGGTCACGAAGTCCGTTACTTTATCGAGACAGAGTCGGAGCGCTCAATTGCCGATGGCTTCGTCGAGAAGGTGGACGACTGGGAAAGTCATGTGGACTGGGCGGATGTTATTGTCTTCGACGACGTCCTGGGCCAGGGCGAGAAGGCCAAGAAATTGCGCGACGCGGGCAAGCACGTCGTCGGTGGCACGCCCTACACGGATCGCCTCGAGGACGATCGCAGTTTCGGCCAGGAAGAACTGAAGCGGCATGGTGTGTCGATTATTCCGTTCCAGGACTTCAGCGATTTCGACAGTGCTATCGATTACGTCAGCAAGCATCCTGCGCCGTACGTCATAAAGCCAAGCGGCGAGGCGCAAAATATCAAGCGCCTGCTATTTGTTGGGCAGGAAGATGATGGCCGCGACATCATACACGTGCTGCAGTCGTACAAAGCCGCCTATGCGGATACGGTTAAGGTCTTTCAACTGCAACGGCGCGTGCGTGGCGTCGAAGTCGCGGTCGGTGCGTTTTTTAATGGCACGGATTTCATGATGCCGATCAACGTGAACTTCGAGCACAAACTGCTGTTTCCGGGTGATATTGGTCCGGCGACCGGTGAAATGGGCACCTGCATGTATTGGAGTGGTCCCAATCGCATATTCAGGGCGACGCTGGCAAAGCTTCGTGATCGACTGGCCGAGGAGCACTACGTTGGCTACATCGACGTCAACTGCATCGTCAATGGTCAGGGCATTTATCCGCTGGAGTTCACCGCGCGCTTCGGATATCCAACCATCAGTATTCAGGCAGACGGGCTGCAAATGCCGCTGGGTGACTTTTTGCATGGCATGGCCGCCGGCACATTGACCAACTTCAAGACCAAACGCGGCTTCCAGATTGGTCTGCGTATCGTTGTTCCACCCTTTCCTTACAACGATCCCAAAACGTTCGAGGCCAACTCCAAGGATCGCGTCATCATCTTCAGAAAGCCGAACTATGAAGGCATACACATCGAAGACGTGAAGCTGGTAAACGGCGAATGGCTGATCACCGGTACCTCGGGGGTTATCCTGATCGTTACGGGCTTCGGCGTTTCCGTGAAGCAGGCGCAGGCGCAGGCCTATCAGCGAGTTAAGAATATCCTGATTCCCAACATGTATTACCGCACCGACATCGGTAATCGATGGTTTGAGGACCACGACAAACTGCATTCCTGGGGCTATCTGCGAGAGACCTAGGCCAGGGAATTCTCAGGTTCAGACCATGGCGCCGGCGGCTTGCGCATGGTGAGGCAGGGCTCGCCTTTCATCTTCCAGTCTGCTTTCCATTGCATACCGGTCATAAAGCTGATTTCGTCGACGCGCAATCGGCAGGCTTCCTCAATGGTCTCAACATTGAGCAACTTGCCAAGATTGTTATAGTCATTATTGCTCGCAGCGTAGAGCGCGACCATCTTGTTGCCGTGTAGCAATGACAGCGAGACCGCCTGCCTTGTGCCATCGATTTCGATTGTCAGTGTTTTAAGACGACCACTCTGTTCCAGTTCACCGATGACCCTGCGCAATTCATTGGCGTTTTCTGCATCGGCGTAATCGGACTCTGCACCGAAATTGCGGTTCACGAGTTCGATAAAAAGATCGGCCGCGTTTTCGTTGCCCCAGTGAAGCACTGGCTCGCGCTTGCCGATATTGCGCAGGTCGTAAAGAAACTTTTTTTTCTTGTCGGGCGAAAAAGTGTCGATGTGCTTATAGAAGTCAAAGTCGAACTCTGACGGTATCAGGTGGTAACGCAGGTCTTGCTCGGAGAAATTGACTTCAAGTTCCGGATGCAGCCGCAGCAGCTCGCTGACGCAGCTTTGCCTGAGATCGAACAAGACCGTCCGCCCGGGAAGCTGCTCAAAAAACTCGGCAAAATCCTGATGCCGCAACCACAGAATTCTGCCATCGGGGTAGCTGCCGGCCATCAACATGTAGCGGTCTTGCTTGGTGTCGTAGACAAGCGGCAGCAGGCCATCTGCCTGCCCATCGCTGTTGCGGTGCACCAGAAAGTTCAAGCGATGCTTGTCTTGGTCGTGAAAAGCGAACATCAGGTCCCAGTCGTCCCACGCATCCTGCCGTGGCGAAAACAGGTTCCACAGCGTGCGGCACTCCTGGATGTCTGTTGTGGTAGTGATCACGACATCACTCAGTTTCGATTCCTGACGATTTGCAAGCCATATACAAACACCTTGCGATCGCAAACGCCAGCACCCGCGCTATTTCATCGTAAAACCCCTTATTGCCGCCGGCATCACTATTGTCTGAAAATGAGAAATCGCCATAGATGGTGGAGGGCACAGCATTGGATATCCTGCTGATTATCCTGATCCTGCTCATCGTGACCCGTACGTTCGGGGAGCTGGCGGAGCGGGCCAAGATACCCGCATTAGTTGGTGAGCTGCTGGCGGGCATCTGCCTCGGCTACCTGTTGCTACGATTCCAGCATAGAGCGCCCTCAATCTGGTTTACGGCCAACAGTGAAATCTTTGCCGGGCTTGCCGACCTCGGAATGTTCTTCTTGATGCTTCTGGCCGGCATCCGCATGGAGCCGTTGGAGTTCGCACGATCGTCAAAGTCGGCGATCCTGATTGCGATTGGCGGCATGATCGTGCCGGTCAGCGTCGGATTTGTACTGGGCGTCGTGGTCTTGCCCGAGTCGGGCTACAAGATGGCGCAGTGCCTGTTTCTCGGTGTAGCGCTGGCCATCACCGCCGTACCGGTTGCCGTGCGCATGTTCATGGACCTCGGCGCGCTCGACTCAAAGGTGGGCAAGGTAGTGATTGCGGCCGCGCTTTGGGACGACCTCTTGAGCTTGTTCCTGATCGCGCTATTGCTCGCGGCGATCGGCGACCAGGGGACTGGAGATTTCGCACTTGGCAACCTGTTGCCCGTGGTCGGAAAGGTGCTGCTGTTCTTCGCGATCACCATTCCAGTGGGCTTATTCGCCTTCCCATGGCTGGGCAAATCGTTTCGCCACCTGAGTTTTCCTGAGGTGGATTTCAGTATGTTGCTGATCGCGGCGCTTGGCTACGCGGTGCTGGCCGAGTTCTTTGAGCTGCACCCGATTATCGGTGCATTTATGGCTGGCATGTTCTTCCATCCCAAGGTGGTCGACCTGGAGATCTACGAGCGAGTCGAACAGCAGATGTCGGGGCTGACGCGCGGCTTCCTCGCACCGATCTTCTTCGTTTCGGTGGGCTTTCATCTCGATTTCAGCAGCGTCAGTCAGGTGCCGGTCTTTGTGGTCGTTTTTACATTGCTCGCGCTGGCCAGCAAGCTGATCGGCTCGGGCGTTCCCGCCTATTGGGCCGGATTCTCGAAACAAGAGTCCCTGTTGGTCGGCGTAGGCATGAGCGGAAGAGGGGCTGTAGAATTGATTATCGCCGGCGTTGCACTTGAAGCTGGCCTGTTTCTGCAACCCGATCCGCCAGGGCTGATCGTACAGAGCTTGTTCTCAGTTATCGTTATCATGGCGATCGTAACGACGGTCATCACCCCGATCACGTTGCGGGTTTTGTGGGGTAAGCAAGGTAACTCCTAGTTACAAGCGACCACAACGAAACTCTGAAACGCCTTGTTGGTCATAGAAAACCAACGACGGGTTTAGTTGCCGGCGGCTGTCATGACACCGGCTCAGGCGGGTATTAAAGGGAAAACGCATGAAACTGATAAAGACGATGCTGGCTGTTTGCGGTTCTGTGATTCTGTATTCCGCCGTCGCCGCGGAAGATGCCATTGACTACCGTCTGCCACCGGAAATTCAGCCCATCGCGCAGTCCATTGAGCTGAACCTCGATCCGGGTGTGCCGAACTATTCCGGCAAGACCGTTTTCAATCTCGACATCGAGCAAGACGTAGATCGCATCGGCATTTACCAGGTCGGACTCGACATGTCGGCCATTACCCTGCGCGGTGCGAAGCAGCAACGCACACTGGGCGCGACGGCAGGCGAATACGACATCAACTGGTTAGCCGACGGCGCAACTATTCCGGCTGGCCAGTACGAGCTGAGCATCGATTTTGAGGGCGACTACTCCACAGACGCGCTTGGTTTGTACCGTACCCGCTTTGAAGACAATGACTACCTCTTCACGCAAATGGAGTCGATGTACTTTCGTCGCGCAGTGCCAAGTTTCGACGAACCCGCATTCAAGATTCCGTACACGCTGACGGTTCGTGCGCCCGAGGATCTTGTCGTTGTCGCCAACACACCGGTGGCAAAGGAGAGCAGCGAGAGTGGCTGGCAGCGCGTTGAGTTCATGCCAAGCAAACCCTTATCGAGCTACCTGATCGCCGTGGCGGTGGGTCCGCTGGACAGTGCGCCCATCGAAGGCATGTCCGTTCCGGGCCGTGTCTACGTGCCCAAAGGCTATGCAGACAAACTCGGCTACGTGTTGGAGCAAACGCCGATCATCGTCAAGCGCCTTGAGGAATGGTTTGGCACCGACTACCCGTTTCGCAAACTGGATTTCGTAGGGGTACCGGAATTTGCCTTTGGCGGCATGGAGAATGCCGGTCTGGTTACCTATCGCGTCGAATATCTGACGCACGGTGACCATGCAAGCGGTGGCGACGCGGCGTGGATTCTCGGCGTTATTGCGCACGAAGTGGGGCACATGTGGTTTGGCGATCTGGTGACCATGGAATGGTGGAATGACCTGTGGCTGAACGAGTCGTTCGCCAGCTGGATTGACGAGGTAATAGTGTCGGATTTGTACCCGGAATTCGAAACTGAACTCAAATTGCCGCAGGCCGCCGCTTTTCCAATTGACAGCGCTACCGGTACCAAGGCAATTCGCAAAGAGACGCGCACCGAGGCCGATGTGAATGACGGCAGCTACCTGCCATACGTCAAGGGCCTGACCTTGCTGAGAATGCTGGAAAATTATGTCGGAGCCGAGAAATGGCAAGAGGGGGTGCGCAGCTACCTCAACAAGTACGCCTGGGGCAATGCGACCGAACCGGATCTCTGGAACGAAATTTCTGTTGTCTCCGGCATCGACGTGAGTCGTATTGCCGGTTCGTTCCTGAACCAGCCCGGCGTCCCGCTGATTAGTGTCGATAGAAACGGTGCTGTACGCCAGGCACGATACCTGCGCTACGGTACACAGGCCGCGAACCTGCAGTGGACTATCCCGCTCAACGTCAAGTACAAGAAAAACGGTGAAATCAAGGGCGTCTTTTATCTGCTGGACAAGAAGACCGGTGTGATTGATTTGCCCAAGGGGGCTGACTGGATTTTGCCGGACGCAGGCGCGGACGGCTACTACCGCTGGCAGATTGACCAGGACCAGTTCCATGCGCTGATCGAGGATATCGGCGACCTGGAAAACAAAGAGAAAATGGCACTGCTGGATAACAGCGATGCCCTGGTGGATGCTCGCCTGCTATCGCTTGAAGACTACATGTTTGTGCTAACCCGTCTGCTGCACGACCCGCATCCGCTGGTTCTCTTGGAGGCCGTTAACAGTGCAATCGTCGTCGGCAATGTCTATGTTGATAAATCGAACCGCGCGGAATTTGCGCGCTTTGTGGATGCGGAACTTGGCGAGCGATTTGCTGAAATTGGCCTCGATACTCGTACCGACGATAGCGAGACCGTACTGCAATTGCGACCGCGCCTGGTGCGACTGCTGGGTCAGTACGGATCGGATCGCAGCATGCATGCCGATGTGGCCGAAAAAGCAGCCGTTTACCTGCGATCGCCGGATGCGATCGACTCGAATCTGGCCCTGGAACTATTGCGCGTGACCGCAATGAACGACTCGGGAAAACTTTTCGACGACTACGTTGATGCCTTTGTGAATTCATCTGATATCGGACAGCGTACCAACATCGTACGGGCGATTTATTTTCAGGACCCGGACTTGATTCGAAAAGCCCTGGATTTTTCAATCTCGGATGCAGTGACGGCTGGCGATGCAGGGATAGTGCTGCGGTTTTACGCGGCCCTTCTGAATGATCACGCCGTGCTTTACGATTGGCTGGAGAAGAATCTAGAGGCCTTCGAGGAAAAGATACCGGCAAGCGACATTCAGGAGCTGCCGCGCGTCATGACCGGACGTTGTACCAACAAGAATCTTGCCCTAATGCAGGCGTTTTTCGCCGATCGGGATGACAAGTACGCAGCAAGCCTCGCACGGCAGCTTGAGACTGTTGGCAGCTGCATAAGTACGCGTGACCACAACAGTGCAGCGTTTGCCGGTTTTCTGGCAGGATATAACTAGTCCTTATCGGTGACCCTTACCGGCCCAGCGTTGGATCAGCACAAAGAACATCGGCACGAAGAAGATCCCGAGAAAGGCACCCGCCAGCATTCCGCCAAGCACGCCCGTGCCTATTGCTTGCTGTGCGCCGGAGCCGGCGCCGCTTGCCAATGCCAGCGGCAAAACGCCCATGCCAAAGGCCAACGAGGTCATGATGATGGGTCGCAGCCGGTCGCGCACTGCCTGCAACGTTGCTTCAATCAGTTCCACGCCACTGTCGAGATTGTCCTTGGCGAAGGAAATGATCAGGATGGCGTTCTTGCTGGTCAGGCCGATAGTTGTGAGCATCGCCACCTGGAAATAGATGTCCCGATCGAGTCCACGCAGGGTCGCCGCAATCGCAACACCGAGGATGCCCAGCGGCGCCACGATTAGTACCGATGTCGGAATCGACCAGCTCTCATAGAGTGCGGCCAGGCACAGGAAGACAACCAGTAGCGAAAGCACATATAGAAATTGCGTTTGCGCGCCGGCCTGTCGCTCCTGGTAGGACAATCCGGTCCACTCGATACCGAAGCCGCGCGGCAGGTCTGCGACCAGGCGCTCGATCTCCTGCATTGCCTCACCCGAACTTACGCCATCGGCCGGCTCACCGTTGAAAGCCATCGCGGGAATTCCGTTATAGCGTTCCAGCCGCGGCGATCCGTATTCCCAATGCGATGAAGTGAAGGCGGATAACGGCACCATGTCGCCGGCTCGATTGCGCACTGACCAGAGTCGAAAATCCTCGGGCACCATGCGGAACGGTGCGTCTGCCTGCAGGTAAACGCGCTTTATTCGGCCGCGATCGATGAAGTCGTCAATGTACTGACCGCCCCAGGCTGTCTGCAATGTGGCGTTAATATCGGCCATCGACAGACCCAGTGCGCCGGCCTTCTCAAAATCGATGTTCAGGCGGAACTGCGGCGCGTCGTCTTGCCCATTGTGGCGTACATTCCTGAGCAAGGGGCTTGCCCGGGCTTGCTGCAAGAATTGCGAACTTGCCGCCATCATTGCATCGTGACCGAGCGAGCCGTTGTCCTGAAAGTAGAAGGAAAAACCGACGGACCGCCCCAGATCCTGGATAGCCGGCGGCGAAGATGCAAACGCCCTCGCATCCTTTATTTTGGAGAATGCTTCTGAAGCGCGTGCGGTAACTGCAGCGACACCGAGTTCGTCGGAATCGCGTAAATCCCAATCGCGAAGTTTCACAAATGCGACCGCAGCATTCTGGCCGCTACCTGCGAAACTGAAACCCTGCACGCCAAACATTCCCTCCACGGCGTCGGATTCTTCATCGAGAAAGTAATCCTCGAACTTGCGCACGACATCCATGGTCCGTTCCTGCGTTGCACCGACCGGAGTGGTTGCCTGAGCATTCATTGTGCCTTGATCTTCCTGAGGCAAGAATGATGTCGGAAGATTCAAAAACAGCACCAGCATCAGGCCAACCAGAACAAGAAACAAGGCGCTGAAGCGGCCGGCGCGCGCAATAATGCTGCGCACAAACTGGCGATATTGCTTTGCGCGCGCGTCGAACATTCGGTTGAACCAGTTAAGGAAGCGATTATTGCTGTAGTGCTCACCTTTCTTGATTGGCTTAAGCATCGTTGCACACATTGCTGGCGTCAGGACAACGGCAACCAACACCGACAACGCCATTGCCGACACAATGGTCGCGGAAAACTGTCGATAGATTACGCCGGTCGCACCACCGAGGAACGCCATCGGCACAAACACTGCAGATAACACCAGGCCGACAGCGACCAGCGCACTGGTAATCTGCCGCATCGATTTGCGCGTTGCTTCCAGCGGTGAAAGGCCCTCCTCGGACATGACGCGTTCAACGTTTTCCACGACCACAATCGCGTCATCAACCAGCAGGCCGATCGCCAGCACCATCGCAAACATCGTTAACATGTTGACCGAGAATCCAAGCACTGCCAGCACACCAAACGTACCCAGCAGTACCACCGGCACCGCAATCGTCGGGATCAGGGTTGCGCGCAGGTTTTGCAGGAACAGGTACATCACCAGGAACACCAGCACAATTGCTTCGAGCAGGATTTTGATGACGTTTTCGATCGCGATGCGAATGAACGGTGCGGTTTCAAAGGGGATGACGGCGCTCAGGTATTCGGGGAAAAATTCCTCAAGTTCACCGATGCGTTTTTCGACTGCCGCGGCTGTCTCAAGTGCATTGGCGCCAGTGGCCAGCGCTACAGCGATTCCGGATGCCGGGCGCCGATTGAATCGGCTTATGAATCCATACTGCTCTGAGCCCAGCTCGACGCGTGCAACGTCGGACAACAATAGGACAGAACCGTCCGGCTCGGCTCTTACAATGATATTGCGAAACTCTTCAGGGGTTTGCAGCCGGTCCTGCGACCTGATGGTCGCAGTCAGCTGTTGGCCAGGGACTGCCGGTGTACCGCCCAATTGCCCGATGGCTACTTGCGCATTCTGCGCCCGCACGGCCGCTGTAATCTCACCAGGCGTCAGCCGATAGGTATCGAGCTTGTTCGGGTCCAGCCAGATGCGCATTGCGTATTGGGAGCCGAACACGCGGATTGCGCCGACGCCTGGCACCCGGCTTATCTGGTCAACGATGTTTGCCGAGACATAGTCGGCAATGTCGTTACGCGAGATTGTTTCGTCGTCGGAAACAAAGCCGACCAGCATGAGTGTGCCGCTGCGCGCCTTGCCAACGGTAACGCCCTGGCGCTGCACTTCCTGGGGTAACAATGGCAGGGCCAGCTGCACTTTGTTCTGCACCTGTACCTGTGCGATGTCTGAGTTGACGCCGTTGTCGAAAGTTATTTCGATAGCTGCGCTGCCGTTCGCCGAACTTGTGCTGGAGATATACAACAGGCCGTCGAGCGCCTTCATGTTTTGCTCGATAACCTGTGTTACCGAATCTTCAACGGTACTCGCGGCGGCGCCGGGATAGTTGGCGCTGATCGTGATGGTTGGCGGCGCGATGTCGGGGTACATCGACACGGGAAGCTGCGTTATTGCCAATCCTCCGGCAAGCATGATGACGATTGCTATCACCCATGCAAAAATCGGACGTCCTATGAAGAATTGGGCCACGACAGAATTCGCTACGGTGGGTCGGCGGTGAACGGCGACGGTATTACCACCGTTCCCGGCTTGATCTTTTGCAATCCCTCCACAACAACCCTGTCGCCGGGTGACAAACCGTCTTCCACCAGCCACTGATCACCAATAGTAGTGCCCACGATTACCGTACGCTGCTCGACCGTGTTGCCGTCGGCAACAAGCATGGCGATGGCTTTGCCATCCGGACTGCGCGTAATGCCTCGCTGCGGCACCAGCAGACCATCCTGGATAACGGCACTGCTGATGACAGCACGGACATACATGCCGGGCAGCAACATAAGATCAGGGTTTGGCACCACGACACGCATGGCGACGCTACCGGTGGTCGGGTCAACCGCTGCGTCCGAGAAGGTCAACTTGCCCTCTTCGGCAAGAGTGCTGCCATCGTCGAGAACAATCCGCACCGGGATGTCGTCGACGCGGCGGAAAACGCCTTTGGCAATTGCCCGACGCAGGGCCAGTATTTCGGAAGCGGATTGCGTGACGTCGACGTATATGGGATCGAGTTGGTGCACCGTGGTCAACAGGACGGCTTGATCTGCAGTCACCAGCGCACCCTGCGTTACGGTCGATTTGCCAACCCGTCCGGCAATGGGTGATCTGATACGCGCATAGTCAAGCCGCACCCTCGCGCTTTGCAGCTGTGCCTTCGCCATTTCAAGGTCTGCCGCCGCCTGCTGGTTGACCGCGAGCAGATTCTGGTAGTCCTGGACGCTAATGACATTTGAGCCACGCAATTTTTCTGCGCGTTGTACATTGAGCTGCGAAATTTCAAGCGCTACCTCGGCCCGTGCGACATTCGCCTCTGCGACATTGTATGCAGCACGATAAGTTGCGTCGTCGAGTTGATAGAGAGGTGTGCCTGCCTCAACCTGGCTGCCTTCGACAAACAGTCGCTCACGCACGATGCCGGTTACCTGCGGTCGAATCTCGGCAGTCAGAAACGCCCGCGTGCGGCCCGGCAACTCGCGGCTAAGTGTCACCGGCTCGCTCTGGAGTGTGACGACAGATACGGGAACAGGATCTTCGGCTTGCGTGGTCGACTGATTTGGCGCGTCATCGCAGGCCGAGAGAAGCATCGCGGCTAGTAGCGGCGCGACGCCAAGGAGTTGCCGACGCGGTGTTTGGCGAAAACGAGTCAACACTAGGATCGGATCTTTGCGGTAAGAACAGGTGACCGATGAAAATGAACGTTCACCCTATGCTTGTCAAGTTAGTAGTTGCCGCCCGGATTGCTTCAATTCTGGTCGAGAATCGCGTCGCCTCTCGTATACCATCGAGAGCACCCAGACGATTCGTCGCATCATTTCGTTTGTGGCACCAAAGCTCATCGCCCCGGAAAGGTGCAGGATGGCTGCGCGGCCGTTTAGCTGCAGTATGATCAGTATGCAGCCGATACCGGTCATGAAGCCCTAGATCACCGGGTAGGGCATGAGGTTGATGTAGCGCCCTACGCGCAGATAGCTGAACAGTATCTGCAATGCACCCGCCAGCATGACGACCGTAAACGCGACGGCCGGATGCCACACCAAACGCCAGGGCCAGCGGCAGGGCTATAACTGCGGCGGTCGCGCCGCCGAAAATGTCGCGGCGCAAATTCTCAGTTGATAATAGGTTGACCTTGATGTTCGGCACCAAACGCACCACCACTCAACCAGTCGGGGCCTGTGGGCGTCTGCGAAATGAGGCTCGGTGAACCCTGGCCGCTGGCGGCGAAACCAAACACCGACGCTTGAAAGAAGTTCCAACCAAGATGCAGCCCCATCGGCAGCCATAGCTGCCCGGTCTTCTGGTGAGCGTAGATTAGCTGCGGCGTAGTAAGAAGTGCGCTGTTCACAATGCCGGACAACAGGTCCAGGAGAGCAAGCCTGTCCAGCTTCAGACCCAGCGATTGAAAAGACTTTCGGTCGAGAAATCGGCGAGCGATTAATACTGCAATGGTTGCCGTTATCGCCAGGATCGTAAACTGCAGCGTGGAGCCCTTTTTCATCTGCTAGTACTCCAGGTTCGCATAGCTCAGTGCGTTTTGAGTTCTAGTAGTCAGATGCAGGGAAAAAGAGATTGGATGCAAAACCTTTTTTCCAGCGGTCCTGTAAGATGATGGTGAACTTGGCGAGCAAAATACGTTCTAAAATTGCAAAGCTGACTTATCAGGATCGTCGATGATTGCGAACGCGAAATGGATTCAGGCTGTAGTTGCGACAATTGTCGTCTTTGTCGGTGGATGTGGCGGCGGTGGCTCGTCAGGGTCGCCATCTCCGCAGCCACCAGCACCGCCGCCAGGACTGAGCACCGGACCTGCGGTTTGCGGCGGTGGCACTGCCGCGGATTTTTCCTGCGCAGGCGTGAATCTTCGCAGCCGCGTCGCACTGGCGTCGATGCAGGGCACCGCTGGTAATGACGTGTGGGGCTGGGCCGATGCGCAAACCGGCAAGGAATACGCATTGATGGGGATGACGAACGGCACCGCCTTTGTCGATGTCACAGATCCGGAAAGCCCGGTTTTCCTCGGCATCCTGCCAACTGCAACCATTTCGGCACCGTGGCGTGACATCAAGGTGTACCAGGACCATGCCTTTATCGTTGCGGATGGCGCCGGGGCGCACGGCATGCAGGTGTTCGACCTGACGCGGCTGCGCGGGGTGAATGCGCCGCAGACCTTCACCGCGGATGTGCGCTATGGCGATTTTCAAAACACGCATAACCTCGCGATCAACGAGGACACGGGTTTCGCCTACGCGGTTGGCACCAATACCTGCAATGAAGGCCTGCACATAGTTGATATCACGATACCGAACAACCCGATGTTCGCGGCCTGTCACGATATCTTCGAGGTGCATGACGCGCAGTGTGTTTCGTATATCGGGCCCGATGCCGACTACGCGAATGCCGAAATCTGTGCCAACTCTGCCGAAGATCGTGTTGAGCTCGTTGATGTAACAAACAAGTCGTCCACCGTATCGATCGCCAACTTCACCTATCCGCAGCTGGGCTTCGTCCACCAGGGCTGGCTAACCGAAGACCATAGATTCTTGCTGATCGGCGACGAATTCGATGAGAATGATTTTTCGGTGCCGACGCGAACGCACATTTTCGATGTGTCCGATCTGGATGCGCCGACCTATATTTCAGCGTATGAAGGACCGACGGCTTCGATCGATCACAACTTGTACGTGCTGGGCAACCGTGTATTCGAGGCGAACTACACGTCCGGCCTGCGCGTGCTGGAATTCGGAAATCTTGCCAACAGCGAGGTAAGCGAAATTGCATTTTTCGACACATTTCCCGACAGCGACGCGGTTGATTTTGACGGCGCGTGGAGTGTTTACCCGTTTCTGCCGTCGGGCAATATCCTGGTCAGCGACATTAGCAACGGCTTATTCGTGCTGACGCTTCAGTAATACGGCGCTATGTGACCATTTATCCAAAATTGTCTGTGCATGTATTTTGTGTGCTTGGGTTCGCCTTTTTCACAGGGTGTTCCGGCCAGCCTGAATTGGCCAGCGACTTTGCAGCCGAAAACTACCCCATTCTCCCAGCGAAGTTTGCAGAACAAGGCGTCGCCCGTTCTCTCGTGACGTCCGAGGCGTTTATCGGAGATGACGCGTTTTTTATAAGTTACGAGAGCGAAGATGGTTTGGTGTTCGCCGGTGGAAACTGGTCGAATCGCATTGACATCGCGGCGGTGGAGGACAATACCGATGGTACGTATCGCGGACCCTATATTTTACCTCTGGATTTCCAGCAGCGTGAACGATGGAGTGAGGTTCCTGAGTCTCCTATAAGACCAAGGCTTCTAAGCAGTGAACAGTGGGATCGATTTCGCGACGGCCTGTTTGCCGCGGTGCTGCCACGCACGGAAAAGATTGGCGTGGCTATGCATTTCGATAACGATGACTATTTCCTCTATTTCAATGAGGTCGATCGATTCGAAGCACGTCTCTTGCCGGATAAGCCGCAGGATTACTCTGTTGGCGAAAGTATTAGTTTTGCCGAATTTATTCGACTCGGATTACCGCAGCTGGAGGTATTTCTTGAGCAAGAAAACATAAGCGACCGCCGGATTGTTTTTGATACAGGTGACGCCGGCGCCTACTCACTACCCTTTCTTTATGTAGACCTCGATCTGCCTATCGCAGTGTTCGTTCGCTATGCGCCTGCGAGACGGGAATCTGCATCGGCTTCGTCAGAATCGCAAGTGGCCCAGTCGCTCGGGCATGTTGCTCAGAGTCATCTTGGTGGAATGATTGTTCGGCCGGTGTCATCAGTTTTTCGACTTTTCTTTGTTGTAACCGATGCAGCAACCGAGACGGTCAGGCCAACCTGGCTGGCAACGCTGGAGTCGGAACCGATACCGAAGGTCGCCGAAAACGCGCCCATGGATATCGACGAGTGGGAACAGCAGTTAGACAAAATTACCGGGCGGCCAAGCAGTAAGGGGACCGTCGAGTTCCTAATCGATGGCGAGGAGTATTTCACTCGCCTTATCGATGCATTTACCTCGGCTCAGAAGTCAATTTTGATTCGAACCTATATATTCGATAACGACGATGTCGCTGAAAGTATCGGCCGCCTGCTGAGGCGACGTGCTGAAGAAGGCGTTGAAGTTAAGATTCTGCTGGACGGTTTGGGAACTATCGTCGCGACCGGAGCGGCGGACAAGAGCATGCCCGAAGACTACGTCGCTCCTGATTCGGTCAGACGGTTTCTTGAAGATGGTTCCAGAATCGATGTCAGGCAGAGCAAAAACCCGTGGTTGGTAGCAGGTGATCATGTCAAGACGACCATCATCGATAACGAAACTGTGTTCACCGGTGGTATGAACATCGGCCGGGAGTATCGATACGTCTGGCACGACATGATGATGGAGGCGCATGGGCCAGTCGTGGATATCATTCACCAGGAATTCAGAGACGCCTGGTCCCATGCGGGCCCGCTTGGCGATGTGGGATATTTTTTCCACAAAATGAGCCGCAATCACAACTATGCGCCGGATACCGGCTATCCGGTTCGTGCCTTATTTACCAAACCCGGAAATGCAGAGATTTTTCGGGCGCAACTGGCCGCTATTCGTAACGCAAAACAGCATATCTATATCCAGAACGCCTATTTCACTGACGATGCAATGTTGTACGAACTAGCGAAGGCGAGAAGACGTGGTGTTGATGTGCGTGTGATCATGCCGCTGGTCGGCAACCACGGACCGGTCAATCGAAGTAACGTACTTGCGGTAAATGCGATGCTTGAAAACGGCATTCGCGTCTATTTGTATCCGGGAATGTCGCATATCAAAGCCGCAGTCTTCGACGGCTGGGCCTGCCTGGGATCCGCTAACTGGGACAAGTTAAGTTTTCGAACCAATAAAGAACTTAACCTGGCTACTTCTCATGCAGCAGTGGTTGACGAACTTCTGGATCGTATATTCAAAACAGATATTGAAAAGTCTGTGGAAATCCTTGAGCCGTTTCCGGAGCGATGGACGGATCACTTGGTTGAAGTCGTAGCAGACTACCTGCTCTGAAGCAGCTGCATGCGGCTGTGACCAAAGCAGAGGTCCAGATGCTACAATAACGAGTGTCTGCTGCTGATCTAAGCCACAGAGCGGAAGATTCTTCAAGTTGTTCAGGTAATTCCAGTGTTGACGTGGTAACAAGACAAATAAGGGCTCTAAACATGAAACACGTTATTCTGAGACTCAAAGGCATTTCCCCACTTTTCTTGTTGGTTCTGGCAACGAACTCTCTTGCTCAATTGCCGCCGCCGACAACCGACGACGCGCACGCATTTCCATCTCAGGATCACTACTCGCCATATGCCGGTCGCGGCTTTCCGACCAATGTCTACTGGGGTGACACCCACGTGCATACAGGCATGTCGATGGACGCAGGTGCATTCGGCGCAAGACTAATGCCAGAAGACGCACACCGTTTTGCCCGTGGCGAGGAAGTTACCTCTTCAACAGGCTTGAAGGTCAAGCTGTCTCGACCGCTTGACTACCTCGTTGTAGCCGACCATTCGGACAACATGGGTTTCTTTCCCCGTCTGGCCGCTGGCGACCCGGATATGCTTGCCGATCCAACCGGACGAAAATGGTACGACATGGTTCAGGCCGGAGGTCAGGAGGGCGTACAGGCTGCTATAGAGATCATTCAAAGCCTTACCATGAATACGATGCCTGAGGCGCTCGCGATCCTGCCGGGCAGTGATACCTACAGAGCTGCCTGGGAAGTGTCACTGGATGCTGCCGAAAAATACAACGAGCCCGGTCGATACACCGCACTGCACGGCTACGAGTGGACCTCGACAGAAAACGGCATCAACCGGCATCGTGTAGTTGTCTATCGCGATGACATCGACAAGGCGAGTGTGATTGTGCCTTATTCAACCGTTCGCCCATTGGGCAGCCCTGATGAGCGCGATCTCTGGAAGTGGATGAGTTTTTATGAGGACAAGACGGGCGGGCGCATGTTGGCGATCGGACACAACGGCAACATGAGCAACGGCACTATGTTCCCTGTAAAAGATACTTTCACGGGCAAAAAATACGATCGCGCCTGGGCCGAAGAACGCAGCAAGTGGGAGCCGCTGTATGAAATTACTCAGATAAAAGGTGACGGAGAGACGCATCCGTTCCTGTCGCCCGACGACGAATTCGCAGACTACGAAACCTGGGATCAGGGCAATCTTGACCTCACCGAGTTCAAAACCGACGACATGCTCGAACACGAGTACGCACGTTCGGCTCTAGGGCTTGGGCTGGAGCTCGAAGATCAACTCGGCGTAAATCCTTACAAGGTCGGCTTTATTGGTTCGACCGACACTCATACCGGGCTCGCCACTGCGCAAGAAGACAATTTCTTCGGCAAACACTCTGGTGCAGAGCCTAACGAACATCGTGTGGAGCACCCGATGGCGAAAGTCGGCGATGCTGAGTACACAGGTTGGTCAATGGTTTCGTCCGGACTTGGGGCCGTGTGGGCGCGCGAGAATACCCGCGAAGCAATCTTCGACGCGATGATGAACAAAGAAACCTACGGCACCACTGGCTCGCGCATGCTGGTTCGCTTCTTTGGCGGCTGGAACTTCACTGAGGATGACGCAAAGCACCGACTACCTGCCGACATCGGCTATACCAAAGGCGTGCCGATGGGTGGTGATATTAGCAATGCTCCGGATGGAAAAGCGCCGAGCTTCCTGGTGGCGGCATTACGTGACCCGTATTCCGGTAATCTCGATCGTATTCAGATTGTAAAAGTCTGTCTCAACAAAAAAGGTGATCGTCAGGAAAAGGTATTTGATGTCGTCTGGTCCGGGGATAGACAGCCGGGTGCGGACGGTAAGCTGCCACTGGTTGGAAATACCGTCGACATTGCCAACGCAACCTGGACCAACACGATTGGTGCGTCGGAACTCATAGGCGTTTGGAGCGACCCGGAGTTTGACGCCGGTGTAAGTGCTTCCTACTACGCGCGCGTGCTGGAAATTCCGACGCCGCGCTGGACGGCTTACGAAGCCAAACGTTTCAACATCGACATGAAGGACGAGATCCCAATGGTGACAACCGAGCGCGCATATACATCGCCAATTTGGTACACACCCTGATTCGAAGGTTGCTGAGAGTTTGCCGCTGCCCGTTCGCTTTCGGTCAGCGGCAGGTCTGCCTCGTGTTTTCTTTCAACGCATCAGGCACCTAATCAAGCTTCGGCATGATGCCGTGCAGCACCAGCAGGTAGAAGCTGACGATGCCGACAATTCGGTCATTTTCGACGACCGGGGCGTGGCTGACGCCAAAATTCTCAAAAAGTCGGGCGCAGTAGCGGATCTCCATTTCGGGGCGAACCGATAGCACCGGTTTCGCCATGACTTCATACACGCTGACGCGGTCCGGCGCGCGGTCCTTGGCGATGACCTTTTTCGCGATATCTGAAAAAAGCAACAAGCCGTGTTCGTCGCGATCGTCGCGACGCTTAACGATGAGACTCGTGGCGCGCACCTTTTTCATTATTTTCAGTGCCGACAGCACATCGAGCGTACCTTCGACTTCCGTTACTTCAGTACGCATGCAGTCGCGTACCTGTCCCCAGTTTTTTGTGCTCATAACATTTCCTCCACGATATCGCCCAGTTCGTCTCTCTGATGAAATATACCGATGGCGTCTTCGACGTCCACCAGGATTGCAATACCGGTGCCAGGTGTTGCGTCGAATTCACCTACCTCACCAATGTGCTCGAGAATCTCGCGGCTTAGGTGCTGCTCAACGAGCATCAAAACGACATCTCGCTGTGACGTGAGACTAAGGCCGAAAAATGACTTGGTTTCCTTTATTCCTTCGCCGCGTGCGTTGTTGATAACAGTACAACCCGTCGCACCCGCCTCGCGCGCAGCGTGCATGATTGCATCAGTTGTGCTGTCTTCAACGAAAGCAACAATTAGCTTAAATTTCATTGTCCTCTTCCTCTTTTGTGTATCGCACTTTCTCTGTGAAACTCGAAACACGTTCTCTTAAGACTGCCAGCTGCCCGTAAGCAAGTACCGAGATAATCGGAAACAAGCTGGCGAACGCCACCAGACCAAATCCATCCAGGAGTGCGCTGCGGCCCGGTACAGCCTCGGACAGGCCCAGTCCAAGTGCGGTAATCAGGGGCACAGTCACCGTCGACGTGGTTACACCGCCAGAATCATACGCCAGCGGCACGATAAGCTTCGGCGCAACCGCGGTCTGCAGAATTACGACAAAGTAGCCAGCCGCTATGAAGTAGTGCAGCGGTAACCCGGTAATGATGCGAAAGCAGCCGATGCCGACGCCGATGCCGACGCCAATAGCCACCGCCACGCGCAGCCCCGTAACACCTATTGCACCACCCGACACGGCGTTCGCCTTTATCGAAACCGCAATCAGGGCCGGCTCCGCCAAAGTGGTGCTGAAGCCGATGGCGCACGCGAACAGGTATACCCAGTAGTAGTCCTGCCACACGAGGTCGGCCACAGTCTTACCGACGGACTCATACAGGAAGGCCGGATCTGTCAATTGCTGCGCCATCAACCGTCCCAGCGGAAACAAAGTCTGCTCCAGGCCAATGAGGAAAAGCCCGAGGCCGACAATCACGAACGCGAAGCCAACCAAGATATTTCGCGCATTCGGCAGTGGTTCGCCGATGACAATCCTCTGAAATGCGAACAGAAAAACTGCGATGGGCAATACGTCAATCGCGCTATCAAGAATAAAACGAGCGCCGCTAAGTATCAGGTCCATGACAAGATGGTACCGAAAGCAAGAACGAACAAAATAGGCGTGAGTGAGGCGAAGGCGATCAGGCCGAAGCCGTCAGTCAACGGATTGCGCCCCTTCAACGATCCTGCCAGGCCAACGCCTACCGCGGTGACCAGCGGCACAGTTACCGTTGAGGTGGTAACACCTCCGGAGTCATACGCAACGCCGATGATTTCCTTTGGTGCGATGGTTGTCAGCAATACGACCAGGCAGTAGCCACTGATAATCAGGAGCGGTAACGACCAGTCGGCAAGAATACGCATCACACCAATGATCAACGCTATTCCGACGGCGAGAGCGACCGTCAGCCTGAGGCCGAGCGCATACGCTTTGCGGGCCTCTTCGGAAGCAGCGATAGCGTCTGCAGCAGCGGCGACTTCGGCGGCCTCACTGGCGATCGCAATCAGCGCTGGTTCGGCGATCGTGGTGCCAAAACCAAGTACGAACGCAAAAGTAACCAGCCAGAATACACTGCCCTTTCGTGCCAATGCGTTCGCGAGGCCCTCGCCTACGGGAAACAAGGCGAGTCGCAAACCAAATATGAAAAAAGTGAGGCCCAGGACGACCTCCAGTCCACCGACGGCCATCGCCAAGAGGTCGGTGGCCGGTTCATCAAAGACGAAGACCTGAAAAACAGCAATGACCAGGACGATTGGCAGCAGATCGCGCAGGCTGCCGGCAGCATCATGGGCCAGGGCGGTTAACGCGTCTTTCAATTTAGCTACATTCCCCCAACGAGGCGATAATCTGGAACCGCAAGCTTACGTACGAGGGCGCTTCGCACACAGCAAGCGGCTGCAGCAGGCATTCAGCGGTAGGTCTCGTACTGCTCGAGGCGTTTTTCAATACGCTCCAATCCGCCAATGACGGTGAGCAGGCTGCCTCGCAACTGGCCAAGCGTTCTTTGCAGGGACGCTATTTCAGATTCATCGACCTCATCGCTTGGGCTCTCACCTCGCTCCATCAATAGCCATGTCGGACTGACATTCAGCAGTCCGGACAGTCTTACGAGCTGATTAGTTCTGGGCACCATTCGGTCCGATTCCCATGCCTGCATCGTCTCGGTGAGGACGCCGGTACGGCGCGCCAATTGAGCGGTTGACAGCTTGGCCATCTCACGCGCTCGAACAATTCGGCCGCCAAATGTATCTAGTAGTGGATCGTCGCTACTATTTTCTTCGATAATGAGAGACATATCTTCCCCTGATGCTGTGGATTGATCGCTGCGGCATCAATAGCCCAACTATGAATCACCATTATAACGAATCGAGTGAGTGCTGCTTGATGTTGCTGCGTAGCTCGCAGCAGGCGCACTGGCGTACACTGCTACTCCCTATTGATCGTCACGACATTCGGTGAGGAAGCGTGTTGCAATCTTGGGCCTCTTGTTTCTGGTGGATGGCTACCCGAACTTTGGTCCCGATCCTTTTGATTGGCTGGAGTGGTTTGGTCTGGGGTTCGTTAGTTCGCTGTACATTGGCGCAATTGCAGGACTTTTTTATGGGGTCCCTTAATCGTGCACACCTTGGCCGGCAAATGGCCCCGATTGAGGGAGCAATAGGCAATAACTGCGTTGGCAAGCTGATCCTCTGGTTAACGGGTTCGATCAGTATCAAGCCAGTCGTTTCAGAGCATCGACCAGCTGCGCCATATCATTCGGTGCTGTAAATACCTGCGGTGTAACTCGCACGCAGTAACCGCTTGCGAGGCCCTTGCGCACGACGGTGAAAATGCCAAACTCCTCCTCCAGTCGCTGCTGCAAGGCCGTAACTTCTCCTGCGGAGCGCTTTCCCTGCAGTCGGAAAGAACCCATGCCGGTCCACGATGCTTCATCAAGACCGCCCAGGAGTTCGATGTGAGACATCGACTCGGCCTCATTGGTCCAAAGCTGCCGGAGGTATCGCAACCGGGCTTCCTTGTTCGCGGCACCAATCGCCTCGTGAAAGTCGAGCGCATATGGAACGGCTAGCGTGGCGGCGAAATTGGCGGTGCCCACGTGCACGCGTTTCGACACCAGGGTGTCCTCGGGATCGCTTTCGCCAGGGTAAGGCGCGACCTTGTGCAGGCTGCCGCGTCGCATATAGAGCGCGCCAACCCCTACCGGTGTGCCAATCCATTTATGCAGGTTGAAGCCGGCCCAGTCGACCTGTAAAGACGGTACCTTGTAGTCGAGAAGCCCCCAGGACTGGGCCGTGTCGCAGATAACGTCGATGCCACGCTTGCGTGCCTCTTGCGCAATACGTGCGACCGGCAGTGCGAGCCCGTGCTGATTGCTCACATGCATCAGCAACATGAGTTTGAGGTCGGGATTGTTGTCGAAGGTATCGCGATACAGCGCAAATACCTGCGCCTGACTCGCCCGTGGCGGAATAACCAGCTCGACAGCTCGGGCACCTCGCGCACTCTCCAGCCATTGCATTGCTGTCTTGAAATGGGGGTAGTCGAGATCGGCATAGAGAACAGCATCGCCGACTTCGAGGCCACGATATTGTCGTATCAGGTTATGAACTGACTCAGTTGCGTTGCGAGTCAACGCGATCTCGTCGTCGTGCACGCCGAGCGCGCGAGCCACTCGACGGACGCTCTCCGTTTCATCTGCAGCGAATTGTTTTCTGGCATAGAAAGAGTTCTGAGTATTCACCATTCGCGTAGCGTCGATGTAAGCATCCTGTACCGGATGTGCCATCTTGCCCCAGTAGCCGTGTTCGAGATTGACGATACCGTTGGTGCGGTCGTACTGCGTGGCCACCTCGGTCCAGAAATCCTCATCCTGAGCGAGCGTTGACGGATTCTTGCCGACCGGCAAGCTGGGAAGGCCCAAAGGCCCGGCTCTGGCCGACACTGGAAATCCGACAGCTGCGCCGGCTCCGATCGCGCCGAGAAATTTGCGTCGGCTAATACGTATTTTTGGAATTGCCACGGTGGTTTCCCGGAATCGATTGCCCTGCAAATTATGCACTATTTTCGTGTAGCCACCGTCTATGGCCACCAGCCATTCGTAGACAGCGCCGATGACCGCTTATACTACTGGCATGGACAGTTCTGACATCAATTCGCCGGTTATCGTCTGGTTTCGACAGGATTTGCGGCTAGCAGATAACCCGGCGCTTGCTGCTGCCGTCAAAAGTGGCGCACCGATACTGCCGCTGTACATTCTTGATGACGTGAATGCGGGTGAGTATGCAATGGGCGGCGCCAGCCGCTGGTGGTTGCATCACAGCCTCGCAGCCCTGGACAAGTCACTCAACGGCGGTCTCGTGCTTCTTCAGGGAGACGCGAAGAAGATTCTGCCGGAACTGGCGCGTGAGGTTGGCGCAACCCGCATCTTCTGGAATCGTTGTTACGAGCCGTGGCGCATCAAGCGCGACGTCGCCCTCAAAGCGGCGCTCAGAAGTGACGACATCTCTGTCCGCAGCTTCAATGGTTCGTTGTTGTTCGAGCCAACTGATGTTCTGAAGGCCGATGGCACACCCTATAAAGTGTTTACACCGTTCTATCGCAAGGGCTGCCTCGGCTCCGCAGTCGCGCCACGCGAGCCTTTGCAGCGGCCCGCCGGCCTGACGATATTCGAAGGCCGTACTGGCAACGAGCTTGCGGACCTTCGCTTGCTGCCGGGCATACCCTGGTACGAAGAAATGGCATCTCTGTGGCAACCGGGCGAAACCGGTGCGGAGAATCGACTGACGCGCTTCCTTGCTGGCGGTATCGATAACTACAGGGAAGGGCGCAATCGACCGGACATAGAAAACGTCTCCAGGCTTTCGCCGCACCTGCATCTTGGTGAAGTCTCGCCCAACCAGGTCTGGTATGCGGCTCTGGAACACGGCAGCAAGGATCCGAAAGATCTGGACCACTTCCACAGCGAACTTGGTTGGCGGGAGTTTTCCTACAATCTGCTGTATCACTTTCCCGAACTGCCGAGCGAAAACCTGCAGCGTAAATTCAACCGATTCCCCTGGCGCGACGACGCTGATGCACTGGCGCGCTGGCAACAGGGCATGACCGGCATGCCAATCGTCGATGCGGGTATGCGCGAGCTTTGGCGCACCGGCTATATGCACAATCGTGTGCGCATGATCGTCGGATCCTTCCTGGTTAAAAACCTGATGCTTGACTGGCGTCATGGCGAAGCATGGTTTCGCGATACGCTGCTGGACGCCGATCTTGCGAATAACAGTGCAGGCTGGCAGTGGATTGCCGGCTGTGGCGCCGATGCAGCGCCTTACTTTCGGATCTTCAATCCCATATTGCAGGGCAAGAAGTTCGATCCTGATGGCGTCTATGTCAGGAAGTACGTTGCCGAGCTAAAAAATGTGCCGGATCGCTTCCTGCACAATCCATGGGAGGCACCGACCGCGATTCTCGACGCCGCCGGCGTTGAGCTTGGTAAGGATTATCCGCAGCCGATCGTGGATTTGAAAGAAAGTCGGCAGCGCGCACTCGCGGCATTCTCAGCCTTGAAAGGGCCTGCCTGAACACGAGCACCACCCTGGAGCGCAATTTTTGAGCGAAATTACACGGCGAAATTTTATCAATGGCACCCTGATGGCGGCGGGCAGTACGATGCTGCCGATGGGCTCGGCCAGCCATGCGGCGATGGCCGCTCTTGATCCCTCGTACTATCCGCCCTCGCGCATCGGACTGCGCGGCAGTCACCCCGGATCCAACGACACTGCGCATGCGCGCGCATGGACTGGGCGGTCCGACTGGGGGCCTACTACTGATCTCGCAGAAGACTACGACCTGGTCGTGGTCGGCGCCGGCCTGAGCGGGCTTGCCGCCGCAGAATTTTTCCAGCAGCAATATGGCGCCAACAAGAGAGTTCTGATTCTCGACAACCATGATGACTTCGGTGGTCACGCGAAGCGCAATGAACATACGATCGACGGCGTCAGCCGAATCGGATACGGCGGTTCGCAGACCATTGTTGAACCGAAGCACGCCGATAAAGTCGTCCTCGACCTGTTCGACAGAATCGGCGTTGACCTGCAGCGCTTCGAGACAGCCTATGACCTGGAGTTTTTCAAACGCCACGACCTTGGCGGCTGCACCTATTTTAACAAAGCCGTTTATGGTGAAGACCGGCTCGTGCGACATCCATTCTGCAACTATCCGAACTACGTTGAAGGTATTCAGGGCGCGAGAATTTCGAATGCAGAGGCGGTACGCCAGGCGCCGCTAAGCGATAGCGGAAAACAACAATTACTGCGCGTCCTGGAGGGTGGACTGCATGCGATAGATGTTCCTGCAGAAGAAATGCAGAGCTATATCGAAACACATTCCTACTTTGAGTACCTGCAGGAAACATTGCAGGTTGATGACCCGGGTGTGCTGCGCATGGCGAGAAACTCCGGGCTCGACTGGGCAAGCACAGGCACTGAACTGTTAAGCATCGCTGCAGCAAAAGCATGTGGTGCGCTTGGGTTCGCACCCGTCTCAGTCTACGACGAAGAAAACCGCTACATTCATCACTTTCCAGACGGCAATGCCGGTGTTGCACGAGCGCTGGTAAAACGCATGATCCCCGGCGTCGCCAAAGGCGGCAACGCTGAGGCATTGGTTACGGCAAGCTTTGACTATGCCCGTCTGGACCAGCGCCAGAATGCAGTGCGCATTCGACTAAACAGCACCGTCGTCAATGTTGAGCATGCTGGTGATCCAGGCCAAGCCGGCGAAGTTGTCGTCACCTATATCAAGGACGACAAAGCGTATCGGCTCAGCGCGGCAAACGTGGTTATGGCCTGCTACAACATGGTCATTCCACACATCGTTACGGGACTGCCGGAGGCGCAACATGCCGCCCTGCGGCAGCAGGAGAAAAGCCCGCTGCAATACACAACGGTCGGTCTCAGAAACTGGAAGGCCTTCAAGGAGCAGGGCATTGGGCTCGCCATGTCACCGGGGAATATGCACCAGGTCGTGATGATGGACTTCCCCGTTAGCATGGGCGGATACGAATATGTGAAAACGCCTGAAGAGCCATGCATTATCCAGATGATCTGCTGTCCGTACGGCACCGAGGGCGCACCACGCGAACAGCAGTTTCGTGAGGCGCGCTACAAGATGTTGTCGCTTGAGTTCAAAGACTATGAAAATGAAATTCGATCGCATCTTGGCGGCATGCTGCCCAAGTCACTGTTCGACTTTGACCGGGACGTTGCCAGCATCTCGGTCAATCGATGGGCGCACGGATACACCAATGGCGGCCCGGGCGACACTACACGCATTGGCCGGCAGCCTTTTGGCCGGGTAACTATTGCGAATGCAGATTCGGCCCCGGGCGCAGATGCAAAAACCGCCATCATGATGGCGCATCGAGCGGTCGAAGAGCTGGGCTAAACGATATAGTGACGAGCTAGTTCACTCGGCCTGCAGAAGACTGCTTACACGTTCGACAAGCTCAGCTCGGGTAAATGGCTTGGTTAGTATCGCATCCGCGCCTGCTTCAGTGGCGGCCTGCAGATATGCGGTCGTTGCGATGGCTTGCGGCTGGTAATCCTTCGGACCAAAATTGCCGCCCCCAGAAATAGCCATGATCTTGATTGTCCTGTTCCGCTCACGCACTTCCTCAATAGCTTGCACTCCATTGGCGCCGGGCATAATGATGTCGGAAATCAGCAGCTCATAGTCACCCTTGTCGAGCATGGCGAGACCTGCCTCGACAGTATTCGCTACTTGCACGTGGTAGCCGGCCCTGCTCAAAACCTGAGCAATGGACTCACGCACGTCCTTTTCGTCGTCAATCAACAGAACATTAATCATGCGAGCTGATCCGATGTGACACTCTTGTCAACATAGGCGGGCAGGTAAACCGAAAACGTTGATCCGGATTCTAACGTACTTTGCACAAGGATGGCGCCATTCAAATCGGCAACGATGCCGTGAACTACCGACAGGCCCAGCCCGGTACCTTCGCCGACCGCTCGAGTTGTGAAAAAAGGCTCGAAGATTCTTTGCAGCGTTTCTTCGTCCATGCCGTGGCCGTTGTCCATAACCTGTAGCCGAACCAGGTCGCGATCAGCCAGTGCAGGATACAAGCCGCTTAGAGCGCTATCTGCTCGGCTCCTGGCCAGTGAAAATATCACCTTGCCCTTGGCATCGATTAGCGCCTGAACTGCGTTGCTATACAAGTTGAGAGTCAGTTGATTCAGAAGCCCGGCGTTTGCCATCACTGGCGGACAGTCGTCGGCGATGTGCAGCTCAACCGTGGCCGTGTGTGGGGTGGATGCCCGCATTAGCTCAATCGACTCTCGAAGCACCTCAGCCATATCGGTAGGCACAAGACTACCTGTGTCAATCTTGTGACCGAACATCAGCACCTGGCTGACGATTCCTTTCGCTCTGGTCGCGGACGCGAGCACTCGTTCGAGACTCTCGATAGATGCGCTGTCTTTGGGCAAATCTTCGATCGCGATGTCCGTGTAAAGAATAATAGGCACCAGAATGTTATTCAGTTCGTGTGCTATTCCTCCCGCCATCGTGCCGACCGCCTGGAGCCGCTGGCTATGCCGCAACTGCGTTTCCAGGCTGCGCCTGTTTGCTTCAGATTTTTTGTGCTCTTCGATTTCTTCCTGCAGCTGCTGACTGGTGCCAATGAGGCGCTGCTTCATTCGTTCCAGGTCTTCCGCCAGATCGGTAAGTTCCACCAGATCCGATTCAATGCTCAACTGTTCAGACAAAACCCCGCCTGCAACCTGTCTTGATGCCTGCTGCAGATTTTTGATTGGCTGGGCGATTCTGTGACCGATGAACGGAAGCAGCAGCAACAAAGCGGCTAAATACGCAAGAGTAATATAGAGGCCACTTTTGTAAGCAGTCGCATTACTCTCCATATACGGAGTTTCATCGAAGCCGACCCTCAGTGTGAACATGTCGCGCTGCGTAACAACCGGTACAGAAATATAGTAGGTATTATCGTCGTGATCGCCGATTTTGGTATCTGTGATGTAGCGCTTGGCATCGCTCTCGGTCACCAGAGAACTCAGGATGACACCATCCGCGCCAATCAGCTCAGAAAACATGCCGTCACCGCTGAGAACGACGCTATCGAGTATTTCGATAACCTCGGCGTCTCGATACGGGTCAGCGATTCTTTCCAGCCTGTCTGCAAGAAAACGGGCATGCCCGCGCGAGCTGTTGAGGAATGTTTCCTCGTTATTTTCCTTGAGCAAATAGACCAGGCCGAAATATAGCGTCGGCAGAATAATGATCTGCAGGGCAAGAACACCCAGCGTAATCCGACTCGAAATAGTGTGCCCTATTCTTGCCATAGTACGCGCAGCACTTTCAAATTTTCATGCCCCTCAAGGTCTCGTTGCCAAACGAAAGCGACTGAATTGGGCAGTGTTTCAATAGTTTGCAGCAGCTGCTCCGGGTCGTTTTCGACATGCGGCCGAACCCGTCCCGACTGCAGTGTCAGCGTCAGCAGGCGACGTTCATAGGATTTGTCAGACATTCCCATCACGCCCTGCAGAAACGTATTCCATAAGCGCGCATCACTGCCGTTCAAGATGGCGCGTATTGGTTGATTTTGCTCATCTCTGATCGCAAAACCGAGGTAGAGTTTGCGAATATCCAGAGATCCCAGGCTCTCCAGGGTGCTGTCCTTGTGCGCGATCAACACCAGCGTTTCCTGAGCGCGCAGAGGTGTTGAATGCTCAAGCAGTCCTAATACGACGAGTAGAAGTAATGCTTTGCGGATCATGGAAATACGGCACTCCACTGAATCCGGTATTCGGCGTACTTCTGGTCGGCAACACGGTTGCTGCTGACTTCGAGGTGAAATGCCTGCTGCCTGGCGAAGTCCCAGCGGAGCCCGAGAAGGTCCCGATGATGTATGTAGAGCGGAAACAGCTGTAAGTATGGAGCGTCTTCGTTGCCGGTTCGTTCAAGACGCGCGTATGCATTTGTCGTCTCGCTAAAATTGTAGATTGCCTGCAAATACGCAGATGTAAATGCGCCATCCAGTTCTAAGGAGGGATCGCTGGAGTCGCTGTCGACATAGTAGATGGCAGCAATAAACTGCCAAACATCACTACCCCAGCTGCTCTGCAGGCCAAGCAGGCCTTGCCGAATATCAAAACTGCTGGTGTTACCTAATTCGACGCTGGGTGGTGCCTCTATTTCCGCGTAGCCGGCAATCATGCCGATATTGTTTTCTGCGACGACATCCGGGTAGAAGGAGATGTTTATGCTGCCGGCAAGATTTCCTGAACGTGAATCGTCGGGATCAATAATGTCAAACGGAAACAGCTCGTCGCCGGTAAAAACCGGTGCCAGACCAATCGCAGTCGCGTAAACCAGCGCTTTGGAGCCAGCGAGTGACTGCGTGGTGTTCAGCATGGCGCCGGTGATATGTGATGGTAAGACGCCGTTCTCATCCTCCCAGTTCTCGATCGACGGCCTTGAGATGCTGGGCTGCAGGTAGCCGCCATGATGGTAGCGATAATTCCAAGCGCTAACGGGTTGATGCACGCGGCCAGCCCACAGGGTGGTGTTCTCGGAGAAGTCATAACCCAGCTGCAGGCGCTCAAGTTCGTTCTCGTCGTCGGTTGCGAAATACTCCGCCAGAAAGCGCCACGGACCTTTGCTGTAACTCAGCAGCAGATCAATGCTGGGTGTGAAGTCACTGTCCTCGATAGGCTGACCATCAGCAATGTCTCTCGACAGATAGTCTGCGCCCCCAAAAACCAGGAACTCCAGGTCGCCATCTTCTGCGTTGCCAAGGAGCGGCGACAAGACCAACAGCAACAGAAGTATTCTTGTGAGAGTTTTCATATTTAGGGCCAGCCAAACAGTCATCGCATCTTACCCTGCCGTGCGGCGCAAAACCGGGCAATACTCGACCCTCAATTTGCTTCAATGGGAAGCGCGTTCAGCACAGTTCATGATATAGTTTCATCTATAACCTCTTGGACTGTCAGGAAATTTTACAAGATACCCCAGTGACGGCATTCGCGAACAAGCCTATATCGGCCGGGGCCAAGACGGTTCCCCAGGTTGTCGTATTGCTGGATGAGGATGCGCGTGTACTCAGTGTGAGTAGCGGGTCTGCCGGTGCCGGCTTCCTTGCCTTGATCGAAGACCATCAGCGTGAGCTTCACGAGCAACTGCATCCGCACTGCGACGGGCAGTGTCGTTTCAATAAGCTCTGGAAAACGGCATGGGGCAACATTTCATTAAAAGAATTAGTCGAATGGGAAGTCGATGATCGGCTGCTCGGCAAACTGTTACGCCTGAACCTGGCGCGGCCGCCTGCGGCAAAAGATATCGACAAAGAACGACGTCGGCGTTATGTGTTGCTGACCATTACTGACATCACCAGGCATCGCCGCGAATACGAGTTGCTTGTAGATCGTGAACGCGAGTTGCTAAAGCTATTGCGCGACAGGAATATCGATGATCTATCGATCGATCGACGCGCTTTGCTGGTGCAGGAACTAGAGCGCAAACGCATCTCCGCCGAGTTGCACGACAGCATCGCTCAGTCGGCAGGCGTGATTAAGTACCAGATCGAAGCGAATATCGAGCGACTCAGCCGCGCTGATCCGAGCCTGGATCTGAAGCCACTGCAGTCTGTCGTCGAGATGGCCAGGACTCTGGTTGAAGAGATCAGAAGAATATCCCGTAATCTCGTACCGACAATCTTGGATGACCTAGGTTTGTGCGCTGCATTCGAAGAGCTTTGCACCGAGATGCAATCCGGTGACTGTGAGTTTCGTTCGATTTGCAGGTCCTGTGTGGATGATGAGGGTCTTCCGGAAACCGTGAAGCTCGCCGCTTACCGGATCGCCCAGGAAGCGCTGAGCAATATCGCCCGGCACGCATCGGCTAGCCTTGCGCAACTCAAGCTAAGCATGTCAGACGGCGGGCTGCAGCTCGAAATCAGCGATGACGGCGCCGGCTTTGCGTCCGATAAGGCCCAGGAATCGGCGAGACAGGGACGCTCGGGTCACGGTCTGCGCAATATGCGCGCACGCGCGTTGGCTACAGATGGGAACTTTTCTATTCAGTCTGAGCCGGGTGCGGGCACAACTATTCGCGTAGTTTGGTCGAGCGAAAGTCTCGAGCGCTTGCTCAGATGAATCCGTTCTGGATGGCATAGACGGTAACAGCTGAGACGTTGTGCAGATCGAGTTTTCGCATCAGGTTGGTGCGATGCTTTTCGACGGTCTTTGGGCTTAATGACAGATACACCGCGATCTCCTTGGTCTTGTTGCCCTCGGCAATTAATTTGATGACCTCGCGTTCGCGCCGCGTGAGAATTTCCCACGACGGTGTCTCTGAAGCATCATCCGAACCGCCGGACAGGTAGCCGGCAACAACCCTGTTGCATATGCTCGGGCTGAGGTAGCTGTTGCCAAGAATGACGTTTGAGAGGGCGGTGAACAATTCAGCGCGGCTGTCATCTTTCAGTACGTAGGCGTCTGCACCTGCCTCAAGCGTCGCGTGAATGTAGTTGTCTTCCTTGTGGAAGGTGAGTGCGATTATCCGGATTGTGGGTGCGCGTCGTTTTATCTCCTTGATGGCATCGATGCCGCTGGTACCCGGCATCGTCAGATCCATAAGAATAACGTCAGGGTTGAGCGTGCCGACATTCTGGATTGCTGATTTGCCATCCGCGAAGGCCCCAACGACCTCGTAGGCGGGATCCGAGGAGAGCAGTGCCTGGAGTCCGTCACGCATGATCGTGTGGTCATCGACGATCATTATCTTCTTTGCTTGCGTCATGTAATCAGAATACCTGAACTTGAAGTGTTAGGGCGCCGCCCGCGTACATAATTATCCCACCCTTTCGCGTCCGAATTATAGGGAAACAGCCGACTACCGAAAAACCCTACGTGAAAATGGGGTGTTTCCCATACGTAAACGCTCCGTTGTCCGCATGCCACCTGACACCTTTAAAGAATAAGGTGCTGGTCCATGTATGTACGTGCAGCAACGACAGGCAGAAACCGTGGGGTGCGGCCATGACAGCAATTAACAAAGGTGATGCGATGAATTTACTTAACCGAGGACTGGTCGCGGCGGCGGCTGTCATGTTTTTCCTAGCGTCCTCCGCAAATGCCCAGGACAGCAGCATCTATGTGCAGTGTCCGGAGACGACTGACCTGCATCCGACAGGGGATGGCATAGTCTGCGATCATCTTGCAGCGGGTGACGGCATGGTGACCATGGCCGATGACGCGGAAAAGCAGCAGTACATTTTCAGCTTCGCCCGCGTGCCACTTCCGGGTGAGGGCGACGCCCCAACCGCAGCAAGCGGTGACTATCCTGGTTATGTTATGGACAAAGGTATGCTGGCCGCCAACGCGCCGGCGCCGACCATCATGCTTGATGAGGATGACGAGTTCTTCCTGTCGCTGACCAACGTCGGCATGACCATGCGCCCGGACCTCTTTGATCCGCACACGGTTCACTGGCACGGCTTTCCACAGGCGGCGTCGATCTTCGACGGCGTTCCGGATTCCTCCGTCTCGGTCAACATGGGCGCGACGCTGACCTACTACTACAACGCCAAAGACGCCGGTACCTATATGTACCACTGTCATGTAGAAGCGACCGAACACATGCAGATGGGCATGCTCGGCAACCTTTTCGTGCGACCACGGCAGAATCGCTGCGACGCGATCACTGCCTCAGATCCTGGGTTCGGGTTGCCAGGAAGTACCTGTCCCGCGGGTCATGTCGCCGGCACTACCACCTATGCTTACAACGACGGCGACGGCTCAACCGCCTACGACGTCGAATACCCGGTGCAGATGGGCTCATTCGATCCGGACTTCCACGATGCGAGCTTCAACGTACAGCCGCTACCGTTTGCTGACATGGAGGATCGCTACTTCCTGCTGAACGGCCGCGGTTATCCGGACACCGCCAATCCGGCGGTTCTGAGCACGACTGACCCACTGGGAATGCCTCAGGATTCGCAGCCGGTGGATAGTCTGATCCTGGCTAAAAAGAACCAGCGAATACTGCTGCGCATCTCCAATCTGAATATCACTTCCTTCTACACCATTGGCAGCAATCTGCCGATGCAGGTGGTCGGGCTTGATGCGCGTCTGCTGCGCGACGGCGCCGGCAACAACATGTACTACACAACGAATTCGGTGACGCTCGGTGGCGGGCAGTCGGCGGACGTTATCGTCACGGCTCCGGCAACGCCAGGCACGTACTTTCTCTACACAACCAACCTCGACCGACTTGCCAATGACGCCGAGAACTTTGGCGGCATGATGACCGAAATACAGATAAGCAACTAGGAGACCGGCAATGACTAATTTCGAAACAAACAGGTTATGTGCCGGTCTGGCGCGGCGCCTCCCGGTCGTCGCCCTTATCGCGACCTTCCTTGCGTCTTTTTCGGCGAACGCCGCAATCGACGGCGTCCCGGGCCAGACTTTCAACCTCACCGCAAGCGAGGGCTATATCTCCATCGCTGACGGCGGCTCCGTTTACTCCTGGGGCTATAGCGTAGGTACTGCACCGATGCAGCTGCCCGGACCGACACTGATTGTGACGCAGGGCGAAAAAGTAACGATTACGCTCAAAAACGAGTTGCCGACCGCAGCTGGCAATGTGTCGATCGTTTTCCCCGGACAAACAGTTTCATCAACGGCCGGCGGCACGCCAGGACTGCTGGCCCAGGAGGCCGAGACGGGTGGCTTAGTTACCTATGAGTTTACGCCGCAGCAGCCGGGCACCTATCAGTATTACAGCGGCACCCGTCCGGACCTGCAGGTCGAGATGGGTCTCTACGGCGCTATTGTTGTGCGTCCCTCGGCAACATCAGCCGGAGTGGCGGCCTGTAGCGCACCTGGATATGCGGACGCGCTGAATTCCGGCGCAGCCTACGGCCATCCTGACACCTGTTTTGACCGTGAATACCTGTTCCTGCTCAGCGAGATCGATCTGCAGGTGCACCAGGCGGCGGAAGACCAGGCGACAGGACCCGGACCGATCGACCTCGGCACAGGCGATTTCAAGTCGGAGTACTGGCTTCTGAACGGCAGAGCGGGGCCGGATACTTTGGCAGGCCCGGGTGCCGGCACGCTGCCGCATCAGCCCTACAACATCATTCCACGCATGCACCCCGGCGAGCGATTGCTGCTCAGGATTGTAGGCGCTGGCCGTGAGATGCACCCTTTCCATACGCACGGCAATCACGTGCGGGTGCTGGCTCGCGATGGCCGGCTAATTCTGAGTGATACCGGTTCACCGTCAACCCCTACGGATCCCCTGGCAGGACCGCTTTTATTTACGGTTCCCTCAGTACCCGGCGGTACGGTCGATGCCATTTTTGAGTGGACCGGTCAGGATCTCGGCTGGGATATGTATGGCACGGGAACGGCTTACGAACACAGTTGTAATGGCATATCCGTTAACGCACCCGTTACGCCACCGGCCACCGTTTCTTCGCCAGGGTTTGACCCGACTACTAGTGAGTACTGCCCGGACCACGGGAAGGAGATACCGGTCACGCTGCCGTCACTGAGTTCACTGGCATTTGGCGGATTTTACAGCGGCAGTCCCTACCTGGGGGCACTTGGCAGCCTGCCGCCGGGCGAGGGTGGCCTGAATCCGAACGCCGGATTCACCTACATGTGGCACTCGCATAACGAGCGCGAGCTCGTGAATAACGACGTCTTCCCTGGCGGGATGATGACGATGCTGATTATCGAAGCCCCCTCAGAAACGATTGAAGAATAAGGCGCAGGAGAAGAGCAATGCGATCGAATAACATATGGAATGCACTTGTGAAGACAGCCGCGGTAGCGGGTGTCCTGCTTGCCTCAGGCGCCACTTACGCCGAAGACATCTATCTGCAGGCGCAAAGCTTTGATAAAACGCTGACGCTGCCGGACGCAAGCGAAGTTGTGGTGCCAATGTGGGGTTTTGCCTCCTGCTCAGATGCCGATTTTGATGACTGTCAATTGCCCGACGCGACCAACGCACCGGGACCACAGATCAACATCGACCTCACGGTCAATACCGCGCTGACGATTCATGTCAAAAACACATTGACCACGCCGGTCTCGGTGGTGATTCCGGGCCAGGTCGAAGCCGACGCCGGCGGCCCTGTTCCGTTTACAGACGCGAAGGGCAGGACGCGCGTTCGCTCGTTTACCCATGAAGCGGCTGCCGGTGGCGGTACTGCCACCTACACCTGGTCAAACCTTCGTCCGGGCACCTATCTTTACCAGAGTGGCACGTATCCCTCCATCCAAGTGCCGATGGGGCTTTACGGCGCATTGGTCGTCAACGTTGCCGCAAATGAGGCATACGCAGGTGTAACTTACGACACCGACACTGTGATGCTCTTCAGTGAAATCGATCCCTTACAAAACATGCAGGTCGATGCTGCAGCCGGTGTTGCCGACTATCCCAGCACCGTTGACTACAGCCCGACCTACCTTTTGGTTAACGGCGAATTGTCGGCAAACCTTTCCGCGCTTGGTAACGGTACGGACGCCAGCGACGGCTTGCTGCGCTTCCTGAACGCCGGCCTGCGTTCACACACGCCATCCATTGTTGGCCTCGACATGGGACTGATTGCCGAAGACGGCAATCCTTATCCGGGTCTCGCGCGGCAACAGAGCAAGGCGCTGCTGCCGGCCGGCAAGACGCTGGATGCCATGATCGCTGTGCCTGCTTCCAACGTCACGCTCGCGCTGTTCGACCGCATGCCAAGCTTCAATAATGCGGACCTGCAGGAAAGCGGTTTCGTTGCGGGCCTGCAAGTTGGTACCGGCACCCCGCCGCCACCGGATGCCACCATTTACGCCGTTGACGACGTTTATGCTGTCACCGAAGACACACTTAATTATCCAGGCGCGACTGTACTGAGCAACGACGTTGGACTTGTCCCTGCTGACACTACCGTGGAAGCGGCCAGCCCGCCGCCGAACGCGCAGTCATTTGTAATGAACAGTAACGGTACGTTCGATTACACACCGAATGAAAACTTCTCGGGAAGCGACAGCTTCAGCTATGTCGCGACGCAGGGCGGCGCGACCTATTCGGCGCAGGTCGTGCTCAACGTATCGTTTGAAAACGATGCGCCTGTTGCGACGGCTGACGGACCCTATGTCAATGCGTTTGATTCGACTATTGTTGTCGATGCCGCGCACGGTGTCCTTGGCAACGACATGGACCCGGATGGCGATACGCTAACGGCTGTGCTGGACACGGGCGGTAGCAGCGTCACGCTGGCTGCCGACGGTTCGTTTACTTATACGGGCGCTGTTGGCCTTGCCTCGTTTACGTATCATGTAGAGGACCCGGACGGATTGTCCAGTGCCCCGGTGGCGGTGTCGCTGAACATCAATCCGCAAGCCAACATCAGTCTGACGGTGCAGGAGCCCGGTGGTGCAGCGGTGAACTCTTATCGCTGGCTTGTGCAGGAAGACCTGACCTATCGCATAGATCCGGCTCATACAGATCCGGACGATCCCTTGGCGACACCGCTTATCGAGCAGCAGTTTTTAAACTTCCACAAGAGTTCAATGCCCGTCGTGGCGCAGGGTTGCATGGATTGTGACCCGGTTGTGTCGATTGGCGACCTCGCGCTCGACCCGGAAAAACACTATTACGTGTCAGTGCTGCCGAATGACGCAGCTACCGGCGAGGGCCACACCATCGGCGGTGCCCAGATCGCTCCTGGGCAACAAAACGTCACTGTTGTCGTGAACAAGCAGGAAATTCCTTTGGCGCAAATCAGCGTCTATACGTTTGACGATTCTGCGCCGACCAACGGCGTGCCGGACGCAGGTGAGGCGGCGCTCGGCGGCTCGCAGATTATTCTTGAAGATGCCGGCGGCCGTTATGGCATGTCAGGTGGCACCATGAGCCAGGACTTCGAGGGTGTTCCACTAACCAACTCGCTGGACTGTTTTGGCAGCGGTGGACAGCCGACTGGCGTTATCCTGACCTGCCCGGATACACCGGCTAACCAGGCTGCCGGCCTCGTTGGCCAGGCGCTGATCAAGCGACTGCCGCCAGGCAAGTACGGCGTTATCGCAGTTCCGCCGACGGATGGCAACAAGTGGGTCCAGACCTCAACGATTGAGGGCACAAAAGTTATCGATGCGTGGGTCAAAGCCGGCGAGCCGCCGTTTATGCTCGAATTCGGTGGACCGGGCCCACACGCATTTTTCGGTTTTGTTAATCCGGAAACGACCTGTCTCGGTGCGGCACCTTGTCCGGTGGATCCAGGTACACCGAGGCCGACCGGCTACGACATCAGCGGCAAGGTAACGCTGCTGCACGACCCGCGGCCGCCCGGTATTCCGGGAACCTCAAACAGTGATTCCTACGATGGTCTCGCGCACACCAGGGCCTGGGTTGGTCTCAACACGATTGCTGGCGACGGTCCCAATATTGCGACGGTCGAGGCAGATCTGGATGGCAGCTTCACGATCACTGGTATCCCGAATGGCACCTATCAGCTCGTTATCTGGGATGTCTATCTCAACCAGGTCATTTCATTCCAGACGGTGACGGTTGCCAGCAGCAACGTCGCGGTCGGCAACGTCGGTGTTCCCGCGTGGTTTGCGCGCGCCGAGCACAGCGTATTCCTTGACGACGGTGCTGGCGGTGGAACAGCTGCTAACGGCATTCAAGACGGTGATGAAGCCCCACTTGCTGAGCAGGCTGTCAACCTGCGCTGGCGTGACGGCACGGTCAACCAGTCGTTCCCGACGGACACGGATGGCTTTGTGCCTTTCGACCAGATTTTCCCATTCTTCTCATGGCAGGTGTTTGAAGTCGATTACACCCGTTTCAAGCCGACCGGTGTGACCGTTGTGGTCGATAATGGCGGCGCCGTCGACGAGTCGAATGTCTTATTCCCGCAGGAAGGCAGCCCGCGAACCGAAGCAGGGCCGGTCCTCACACAGGCCTTCCAGGGCTTCCCCGGACAAACCAGCACCATCGCATGGGGCAAAAAGCCTTATGAGGCAGGTGAGAATGGCGGCATTTCGGGCATCGTGTTCTACGGCTCGACGCGCGGCGAAAATGACCCGCGCCTGACCGTGGGCGACCCCTGGGAGCCGGGTATCGCCGGCGCAACGGTTCGCCTGTACCGGGAGATTCAGCGCAACCCGGACGAGGTCGATACCAACGTCGACCCGCAAAATGATTTTCCAGGACCTGGTGACGTTGACGTCAACGGCAACGGTGTCTTCGAAGGTCCAACCGCGCTCGTGCTCATAGAAGAGGTACAGACCGACAGCTGGGACGACCCCGACAGTATTCCGACAGGGTGTCCCGGTGAGATTGCAGACGATCCGTTTACGACGGAGACACTGGGCGTCGAAAACATCGACCGCTGCTATGACGGCTGGCGCAACTGGAACCAGGTGCGCCCCGGTACCTTTGACGGCGGCTACGCCTTTGGCGCGTCCGAAGAAGACCGACTGCCGCCAGGCACCTACGTGGTTGAAGTTGTGCCTCCAACGGGTTACGAGCTGATTAAGGAGCAGGATGTCAACGTCGGCTTCGGCGATGCCTACGGCAGTGTTATCGGGCCCGCCCCGGTCAGCGTTACCTTACCGAACGGCATGTTGACCCTCGTCATTCCCGACCAGGCGATGATCGAAGCCGGCAAGGGTATTGAGCCGGGTATTGCGCAGCCACCTTGTGTGGGCGCATATCAGGTGGTGCCCGATGAACTCAGCCTTTTCCCTGGCGAACCGACAGGGTTTGCCGGCGCTACGCGGCCGCTCTGCGATCGCAAGAAGGTCATTCTTTCTGACCAGGGCCAGGCAGCCGCGGACTTCCATCTGTTTACGTCCACACCGGTAGCGACCCAGTTCACGGGATTGATCACAGACGACATCTCGAACGAAATTGATCGGCGTTCGCCAGGCTTCGGCGAAAAATGGTCGCCGGCATTCCTGCCCTTCTCCATTCGCGATTTCAATGGCCTCGAGGTCTACCGTGGTTATGGCGACGCCTTCGGTCGTTACAACGGCCTGGCACCTTCCACCTTTACGGCAAATATTCCGATTCCGAGTGGCTACTCGCCAGCAATGCTGGCCGCCTGCCTCAACGATCCGGGCGACGGGCCGGACATCGATCCGCTGCGTCTTGGCAACTACAGCAACAGCTGTTACACGATGCAGTTCATGCCGGGCACGACAACGTATCTCGATACGCCGATCTTGCCGACGGCTGCCTTTGCCGCCGGTTTCTATCCAGCGGACTGTGCGGCGCCAGATAGAACGCCGACGATCGCATCGGTTGCGGGCGACAGCAGCGTCGGACCGCTGGTAACGGCTGGCGGCCAGCTGACGATTACCTCCAATGGGCTGACGGAAATCCCGAACCCCAACTATGGTGGCCCGCTGGGTACAACAAACGCGACGATTTTCCGCGACCTCGGTTTCGGCGCTAACGGCACGGTGATGCTTGCAGGTGATACGGATGTTCCGCTTACCGGGGTTAACTGGACCGATACGTCGATCAGCGGCACAGTGCCAGCCGGCACGCCTTCAGGTTCCTACCAGCTCATCGTTACCCGCAACACCGGGGAGACCTCGATCAACTCGGTCACTGTGACGGTTGGCGGAGGGGCGATAGAGGTGTCCGACGGCGGCTCCATCCAGGCAGCAATCGATGCTGCCAATGCTGGGGACCTGATCATTGTTGGTCCCGGCAACTACGATGAGATGGTCGTGATGTCGAAGCCGGTGCGCCTGCAAGGCTCTGGTACCGATACCCTTATCAATGCGGTTAAGCGCCCGACAGAAAAGCTCCAGAGCTGGCTGACGCTGGTCGAAGGTTTGTTTACGAGTGGGGCAGTTGATCCCTTGCCTGGCCAGGCTGATTTCGCGCTATCGACGGAACAGGGCGCCGGTATCACAGTACTGGCGAAGAACGACGGTTCCTGGAGCACGGCGAACGCACCGCGTATCGATGGCTTTACCATTACCGGTGCAGATGTCGGCGGCGGTATTTTCGTCAACGGCTATGCCGACAACCTCGAGATTTCCAACAACAACATCACCGGCAACTCGGGCTTCCGTCATGGCGGTATCCGCGTTGGTCATCCGGCCCTCGCAGCTGAGGGTAATGGACCGTTCGCGTTCAACGCTAATATCAACATTCATCACAATGCGATCACCTCGAACGGCGCGCTCAACTTCGATAGCGCTGGCGGCGGTGTCTCGCTGAACCGCGGAACGGATGACTATGTTGTTTCAGACAACTTCATTTGTGGTAACTACACCGCGGGTGATGGTGCGGGTGTCGGTCACCTGGGCCTGAGTGAAAACGGCTTGATTCAGTCCAACAAGATTGTGTTTAACCAGTCGCTCAACCTGAGCTTCAGCCAGCACGGTGGTGGTATTGTCGTGGCCGGTGAGCCGGGCGAACCACCTGCCTTGTCGCTCGGTGCTGGTGACGTCACGATCGATGCCAACCTGATCCAGGGTAACCAGGCCGCAAGCGGTCATGGCGGCGGTATTCGTTCGCAGCTCTTTAACGGACAGGATCGGCAAAGCAACAACGCCAACAACTGGCACCTGCTCACAATCACCAACAACATGATCGTAAACAACGTTGCGGGCTGGTCAGGTGGCGGTATCTCGCTGCAGGATTCTGTGAATGCCAATATCGTGCTGAATACCATTGCCAACAACGACAGCACGGCGACCGCAGGAGCGGTTCTGGGGGCAGGCGGTGTTTCAACGCCACAGCCCGCCGGTATCTCCTCCGAGCTCAACAGCCTGGGTCTGAACGCGATCATTCCGGGCAACAGTGCAAACAAGGCGTTCTCTAACCCGACGCTGACGCACAACATCCTGTGGCACAACCGCGCGTTCTATTTCAATGGCGCTGAAGTTCAGCCGAAGCTGGATCCGACGTACGCCGGTGAATGCGTCAGCGGCGCGAACTACGCCGATCTGGGCGTGCTCGATCTGGGTCCTGGCCTGAATCCGCGGCGTAATCTTATGACTGATACGACGGGCTATCACTCAAGTAACGTCGCGGGTGATCCGTTGTTGGTGGATGAATATTGCAATGGTGGACGCAACCTGGGCGATGCGGGTCCGATCCTCGCAACCGCGGCGTTTGCCGAAGGCGGCAATGCGGTTGACGTACGCTATGGCCCGCTGACGCTGGCATGGCCAACGACAGACGCGGCGTGGGATTACCACATCAAGGACCTCTCGCCCGCAATCGACATCAGCAACGATGGCAATCAGCCGTCGGGTGACACCGTGAACAGTGATTACGATGGCGATACGCGGCCTCAGGGTCCCCGCAGCGATGCCGGTGCAGACGAGTTTGTGGCAGGCACGGCGCCGCAGATCATCGCCAGCGTCATTCCAACCGCGCTGACGTTTGGCAATGTTTTACCGGGTGAGGTGGCTACACTGGATCTGACCCTGAGTAACGCCGGACCCGGTGGCCCAATTGCCGACATTGCACTGGGTGCTTTCCCGGCTGGCTTCTCGCGGCAGGGTGGTAGCTGCGGAATAAGCCTGGCGATGGATTCAAGCTGCACGATAACCGTGCAGTTTGCGCCGACGGGGGAGCAGGATTACGTCGGAAGTCTGGAGATCACGGCTAGCAATGCGACCTTTAGTAACTCGCCGGTACCGCTCAGTGGAGTGGGCTTCGAAGCTCCGATTGCCAGTGTTGCCCCGTCTCCGTTGGCATTCGGCGATGTGTTGTGGGACGCGGCGACCGCCAGCCTGGACCTGACGCTGAGCAATACCGGCACGGTTTCTCTGGAAGGTATCGCGGTAGGCGCATTGCCGGTTGGATCTGGATTCTCCCAGACCGGCAGCACTTGCGGCGCGACTCTCCCCGCCGGTGGCGACTGTACGATCACAGTCGAATTTGCGCCGACTGCGGAGGCACCTTACGGCGTCGATCTGGAAATCACATCGACTAACGCCACGGTGACTGGTTCGCCGGTCGCGATAAGCGGCGTCGGAATCTCTGCTGCGGCTGCGACGGTCTCGACCGCCACGCTGGAGTTTGGTGATTTGGCGATTGGCAATACGGCGACCCAGGATCTGTTCCTCAGCAATACCGGCAACCTTAATCTGGAAAACGTCGTGATCGGTGGTTTCCCGGCCGGCTTCTCGCAGGCGAGCAGCGACTGCACAGCTACGTTAATCGTGGGGGCTTCCTGTACGATCACCGTGCAGTTCTCGCCGACCGAGCTGCTGGATTACAGCGGTGAGCTCAGCATCACAGCCGCAAATGCGGAAGTGACGAACGCGCCGGTATTGCTCAACGGCGTTGGTATTGCTGCCCAGGGCGCAGTGGCCTTCACTAACGCGACTGGCGCGGCCACCTTGAACGGTGACACGCTGGACTTTGGCAATCAGCCGGGTACCGGTCGTGCGTTGAGCGATGTGACGCTGACGGTTTCCGGCGACCCGGTTACCTTCGGGACATTGACCGTGACCGGCAGTAACGACTTCGATAAACGCAGGGACCAATGTTCGGGTCGGACGATCGCCGCGGGCTCCAGTTGTACCGTCAGAATCCGCTTCCGCAGGAATGGCAATAATGATGAAGAGGGACTGCTCACAGTGCCGCATGATGGAACCGGCGCGCCGCAGCAGCTGGCGCTTATCGGACAGTAGTTGGAAATTTCGGAAATCCCGATGAGGGTAAGTGCAAGTAACAGAGTGCCGCTCGCGAGACATCTCGCGAGCGGCCTCGTCTTGGCCCTGGTCATTGGCTGTGCTCACAATGCTTTGGCGGCGGAGGCGACGACGGACAAGCCAGCGGCGGAGGCACCGGCTAAGCCGCATCCGCGGCATAAGACGTACATGCGACGTCAATGGGGTGTTGAGGTCTTGTACGTTCGGCAAACGGCCGCAGGCTATATGCTTGAGTTTCGCTACAAGGTTCACGATGCCGAGAAAGCCAAGCCCCTGTTTGATCGTCAGATCAAGCCCTTACTGACCCACGTCAGAACCGGCGCGCAGATGATTGTTCCAACACCGGCGAAGACCGGAGCGCTGCGAAACTCGAATCCACCACTGGACGATCACACCTACTGGATGTTTTTTGCGAATCCTGGAAAATTCATACAAGCTGGTGAGCAGGTGAACATAGAAATTGGTGACTTCAAGGCCGAAGGTATCGTCGTCGAATAAGGAAGTCAGGAGGACAGTGATGTCAAAAAAAGTCATAGCCGCCGCGCTCGCGTTCAGCGTACTGGCCACTATTCTGGTTTATAACTCGGATGCGATGAAAGAAGCGCGGCTGGTCAAATCGCTGGTGGCACGAAATATCGAGGCCCGTGGTGGTGAGAGTGCCTGGGACAAGGTCTCGTCCCTGCGCCTGAGCGGCCAGATGGACCTGGGCCAGGACGTGGTCGTGCCCTATGTGCTGGAGCAAAAACGTCCGGACAAGATGTGCTTCGAGTTTATTTTTCAGGAAGAAACTTCCACGCAGTGTGCCAATGGTAACGGTGGCTGGAAAGTCGCGCCATTTCTTGGCCGCGAAGGCGCCGAAGCCATGACCGAGCTTGAGTACCAGGAAACCGCGGATTCGACCGACCCTTATGGTTTGCTCTACGATTACGCGGCGCGCGGCAGCGAAATTGATCTGCTCGGTCAGGAAACGTTAGACGGTCGCAACACTTACAAGCTGCAGGTGACGCTACCAAAAGGTGGTGTGCGCTGGCTGTACCTTGATGAAGAGACGGCTCTGGAGATAAAGCTTGAGGCTATACGCATAGTCGCAGGTCGCGAGAGGTTGGTTAAAACGTATTATCACGATTGGGAGTCCACGGATGGCCTGCTGATTGCGCGCCGCCAGGAAACGCTAACCGATGGCGACAGCCAATCGCATTTCCTGACGGTCGATAGTGTGGTGGTCAATCCGGTGCTGGATGACGAGCGCTTCGAAATGCCTGTTTCACGTAGTGCGAGCCAGGGCGGCAGTTCGAGTAATTCATCATGAGTTGGACAAGAACGATTGGCTATCTTGGCGCAGTGTTTTGCCTGTTTTGCTCCACCAGCATTTGGGCGCAGTCAGCGGATCCGCATGCTGCGCACAAGGCTGCCATGAGCAAGCCTCATTACACGGTCAAAACCGCGAATTATGATATTCCGGACGTGCAGTTGATTGATGCGGACGGAGAGGTCGTGGCACTGCGTGAGCTGCTTGAATCTGAGCATCCTGTGGCGCTTAATTTTGTGTTCACGACGTGTACGACAATCTGTCCGGTCATGACCGTAACCTTTGCCCAGATGCAACGCACTTTGGGGGACGCGGCGAAGGACTTGCAGTTGGTGTCAGTATCGATCGATCCGGAATACGACCGGCCCGATGTTCTCAAAGCCTATGCCCAGCAGTTCCAGGCTGAAGAAAATTGGACGTTCCTCACGGGGGACAGCAACGACATCGTAAATGTCCTGCGGAGCTTCGACTCCTACGCCGGATCCAAAATGAATCACCAGCCGTCTACGTTCCTTCACAATCCGGCCAGCAAAGGCTGGATTCGTATTGACGGACTTGCGAACGGCGCAAGCCTCGCACAGGAAGTAACGAACCGATTGTTGCTTTGAAAATCACGGCTGCGCCTGTCATGCGGACCTTACTGTACGCGGCAGTATTGTTAGGCAGCACCGTAAATGCACTGGCGCAGACGATGGACGTTGACGCTGGTCTGCGCATTTACCGCGACGGTATCTTGCCCTCCGGCGCACCGCTGACGGCTCTCGTCGGTGGGGACGTGCCAATCGAAGGCACCCAGTTTAGTTGCGAGAGTTGCCACGGTCGCAGTGGCATGGGTGCCAGCGAAGGTGCCTATGTTGTGCCGCCGATTGCAGCACAGTTTCTGTTCGCCGAATCGCCACAGCCGAAGCGACCGGCCTATGACAAAGAAAGCCTCGCCCGCCTGCTTCGCGAGGGCGTGACGCCTTCGGGTCGTGTGCTCTCCGAAGAGCTCATGCCGCGCTACCCTATGGCGGATAGCGACGTGGCGGCATTGGCTGATTACCTCGCCACACTGTCCGTGGGGAATTCGCCAGGTCTTGACGAAAAAGTCATCCGTTTCGCAACAGTCGTCACCGAAGATGTAAACCCGGGGGAGCGTGAGGCCGTGCTCACGGTGTTGAATAAATTCGCTGAAGAGATCAATCGCCAAACCCGCCTGGAAAGCGAGCGCTGGGATCGTGGTTACACGCCGGAGTCCAGGTTACCAACGGTGTTTCGCGAGTGGGTCATCGACGAATGGGTCTTGTCCGGATCGCCTGATACCTGGAACAAACAACTCGAGAGCTTCTATCAGCAACAACCGGTATTTGCCATGCTCGGCGGCCTGGGAGCAGGATCATGGCGCCCGGTCAGCGATTTCTGCGAGCAGCGCGAAATTCCGTGCCTGTTTCCTGGTACCGATTTGCCACTCGCCCGTGATGGCGACTTTTATACCTTGTATTTTTCGCGCGGCCTCGCGCTGGAGGCGGACCTGATTGCCGCTCATCTGGCAGCGCAGCCGGTCAAGCGGGTGGTACAGGTTTACTGCGACCCGCAGCTTGCCATCGCTGTCACAGCGTTGCGCCAGTCGCTTGCGCAGGCGGGAACGAAAGAGGAGACCATTGCTTATGACTGCCGTGAGCCATTGCCGCCGCTTGCTGCAAACGATGACACCGCAACCGTGCTGTGGCTGCGTAACGAGCAGCTGACGGGCCTGCCGGCAGGCCGCATATACCTGTCGTCCACCTTGCTTGGATCTGAACCGTCAGCATTAGCCCTGCCGTCGCAAGGGCCGGTGTTCTTGGCACACCCGTTCCGGCTACCAGGAACCATAGACCCGGCTATACGTCGCTTCGAGTTATGGGCCAAGACACGCGGAATCGATGTCACGGCGCCCAGGCAACAGGGCCAGGCCTTCTTCGCCTGCCTGGTGCTCAAACATGCACTCAAGCACATGGGCCGCTTCTTCGTACGCGACTATATGCTCGATATTCTGGATCACGCGCAGAACCTGGTTGTCTACCTGTCTTACTACCCACGGCCCACGCTCGGTCCCGGACAGCGCTTTCTCAGCAAGGGTGGCTATGTACTGCCCGTTACGGACGGCCGTCTTGAGACGGTAGATGCGAAGTGGCTTTTGCCGAACTGAATCAGATTGCGGAGAGTATGCGATCCGTGATCGTCCGGCCGGCTGGCGAAGGGATCACCCTGTCAGCAGAATCGGCGCTGTCAGCATCGCCTTGATATGCGGCGAGACCTGCCGTCTGCAAGCGCTCGACGCATCCGATTACGGTTGATCTGCTAAGCCCGAGAGCGCTGCTCAGTTGCTCAATGGCCATTTCATTTTGATCGCAGACGAATGACAAGACCATGAAATCGCGGACTTCAATGTGATTTTCTTCGATCAGACCGGCAAGCGAGTCATCCGATTCGCTAAGACTTTCCAAAGCCGCTTCGCAAATCGATCGTGTCAGTTCAAGAGGCGGCCCTTTCTTGCTCAACGCTTATCCTCCGATCGCGGACGTTCGCAAAAAACAGTGTTGATCGAGAGGCAAAAAATGTAAATGGGGTGACGCCCTACCTGACATAAGTGCTTAACCTACCAAAAGAAAATGGTGCTCTGCTTGCATTACCCGAAAACCTCATCGCCGCGTTACTATCGCCAATGCCGACATAATCCAAGAGAAGGTAACAATGTCATTTCAAATAGCCATCGGCTGCAATATTCGCAAGTCGCCGTTCTTCGACGCTACGGTGTCGGACGGTGTGGCATCGTTCTCGGTTTATAACCACATGTACGCGCCTGCCCACTTTGGTGATCCGGTGGGTGAGTACCAGGCGCTGCTGGACAGCGTCGTTATGTGGGATGTTTCCTGTGAACGCCAGGTGGAATTGGCGGGCCCGGACGCCGAGGAGTTGATGCGCTACCTGACGCCACGCGATATCAGCAGCACCGCAATCGGTCAGGGAAAGTACGTGCCGATTTGCGACTACCACGGCAACCTGATCAATGACCCGGTGCTGCAGAAGCTTGCCGACGACCGCATCTGGTTGTCGCTTGCCGACAGCGACATTCTGCTGTGGGCCACGGCCATCGCGGCCGAGCGCGGCCTGGACGTGCGGGTGACAGAACCCGATGCCTCACCGCTGGCGGTGCAGGGACCGCGCGCCGATGACGTCGTTGCCGGGCTGTTCGGCGACTGGGTGCGCGAACTCAAGTACTTCTGGTTCCGCGAGACCGAGCTCGACGGCATACCGATTCTGCTCTGCCGCTCGGGCTGGTCAAAGCAGGGCGGCTTTGAACTTTACCTGCGGGATGCGGCACAGGGCAGCGAGCTCTACAACCGCGTAAAAGAAGCCGGTGCACCCTACGGTATCGCGCCAGGGGCGCCGAGCGATATTGAAAGGGTTGAAAGCGGGCTGTTGTCCTACGGCTCCGATGCTCGCTACGGCGTCAATCCGTTTGAGGCCGGCCTGGGTGCGTTCGTGCATCTCGACCGGACTGATGATTTCATCGGCAAGGCGGCGCTGCAAAAAATTGTGGCGGACGGAGTGCGCCGCCGCCGGGTAGGGTTTGTCATTGGCGGAAGCCGCATTGATGGCATCGCTAACGCGCACGACGTTCATCTCGGCGAGACCGTCGTCGGCAGCGTGACCGAAGCGGTCTATTCGCCGCGACTCGAAAAGAATATTGCGGTGGGCATGCTGGCGACAGAAATCAGTGATGCCGAGCAGCAGTTGGAGATCGACCTGGGTGACGGACGTCGGCCCGTAATTGTCGCGAGCTTGCCTTTCTGCTGAGACTGGAGCATCTGCTAGTATGCGATTCTTCCGACATCCCCTGTGGACTAACCCAATGAAGTATTTTTGGCCCGCCGTAATGGCGCTGCTCTTTCTCATGTCCACATCGGCATATGCCGAGGACGATCTCGCGACCAATATTCTGCACGAACTCGTAGCGATCAATACGGCGCCGAGCGGCGGTAACGATCTGAGGCCGGCAGTGGAACTGGTCACCGGCTATCTCAAGGCAGCCGGGTTCAGCGACGACGACATTAGCATCGTCGCACCCACGGAGAATGTTCCCAATCTCGTCGTGCGTTATCGCAGCGAGTCACCGCGCCGCAGACCTATTCTGATGATGGCGCATCTCGATGTGGTTGAGGCAGTGCCGGCGGAGTGGTCAGTGCCGCCGTTCGAAGTGACCGAGATCGACGGTTACTACTACGGCCGCGGTATAGGAGACAACAAGGCCGGCGGCGCCATGCTCGTTGCCAACCTGATTCGCATGAAACAGGAAGGCTTCAAGCCGGACCGCGACCTGATCGTGATGTTGACCGCAGACGAAGAATCGACCCAGCACGGTGCGACGTTGCTGACGAGCGAGTACCGGGAACTCATTGACGCCGAGTTTGCGCTCAACACCGACGGCGGTTCCGTCATGCTTATCGATGGCGAGGCCCGTGCTTTTGTCATGCAGACGGCGGAAAAGGTCTACGTCGATTTTCGTCTTGAAGCTGCTGACCCGGGCGGTCATAGTTCGGCGCCGCGTGCCGACAGCGCGATTTCGCGTATGAGCCGGACATTGGCTGCGCTTGGTGAGCACCGCTTCAAAATAGATCTCAATGAAACCACTCGCGCGTTCCTGCAACGCTGGCGCGACTTTGCACCCGCTGAAGATATGGAGTTGATTGGTGCGCTGCTGTCCGGCGCGCCTGACGACGAGGTCTCCGCCGAGCTCGACAAACATCCTTATTACAATGCGGTAGCGCGGACCACCTGCCTGGCCACCACGGTTAACGCCGGGCACGCGGTAAACGCGATTCCGCAGCGTGCGATTGCAGAAGTCAATTGCCGCGTGCTGCCACAGTTCAGCTATGAGTCGGTGGAGAGTGCGCTGAACGCGGTAGCGGCGCCCAACGATGTCACGGTGGAACAGATTTACCCCTATCGAACCAGCGCACCGAGCCCATTGGCGCCGCATGTGGTCGACCACATCACTGAATTGGCGCAAGAGTTCTGGCCGGGTATCGTGGTAATTCCGCAGATGAGCACCGGGGCTACGGATGCGGTCTTCACTCGCAACATCGGCATTCCCACCTATGGAATATCGGCTATTGCCGGGGACCCGGACGATAACCGCGCGCATGGCCAGGACGAGCGTATAGGTGTCGACGACTTTGCTGTCGCGACCGAGTACTGGTACCGGCTGGTAAAGCGTATGTCGAGTGACCTGGCCGTCACAGACAATATTCGAGATTAACCTTGCTGAGAGTAGTGATGACCAACTCCCTGAAGTGCGAATTTCTCCGTAAGTCCTGGCTCACCCGCCTTTTTTTGCTTTCCAGCTTTCTATGGATGCAAAGCGCAACTGCGGGGACCGACGTTGTCGAGTTTATCAACGGTGACCGGCTAACCGGTGAGGCGAAATCCCTGGATCGAGGACGACTGAAGTTTGACACGGAGCCAACCGGGGTCATCTATATCGAATGGGAAAAGGTCGCGTTTCTCAAAACCAGCGACAGCCTCCAGGTGGAGACCGAAAACGGTGACCGCTTCTTCGGGCCCATACAGAGAAGCGAAAACGCGTACGAAACTCTTGTCGAAACGTCTCAGGGCGCGCAAAAAATTCGTAATGGTCGGGTTGTCTCAATTGATCAAATCGATGCCGCGGGCTTTAGCAATATCGATCTGAGCGCGTCGGTTGGCTACAATTTTACGAAAGCCAGCGATGTTACCCAGTTTAATGTTGGCGCAGAGGCTTCGTATCGCACTCGTATACGGGAACTGCACGCCAGCTTCTCCTCCTTCATCTCCGACAGCACCGGCAATGATGCAAGCCAGCGCCAGGCACTGAACTTGAACTACACCCGATTGCGAGCGAATCGTTGGCTCAACGACGGCGGCGTGAGTTTTGACCGCAACGACGAGTTAGGTTTGAACCTGCGAACATCACTGTCAGCCGGCGGCGGCCGAATTCTGATGCAGTCCAACCATAGTCGCTTGGTACTGAAGGGCGGCCTGAAAGCCACCCGCGAGAACAATGTCGATGAAGCAGCAGATCTTGATTCAGTTGAGTCCTACGGAATCGTGAGCTGGGACTGGTTTCGCTTTGACTCCCCCGAGCTCGACTGGTCAACGACCCTTGAGATTATTCCGAGCCTGACAGAGTCGGGTCGTGTGCGCGGTCAGTTCGATACAACCCTGAAGTGGGAAATTTTCGAAGACCTGTTCTGGCAACTGCAATTTTACGATAGTTACGATAACAAGCCGCAGTCAGTTGACGCCTCGGACAACGACTTTGGCATTACGACATCGCTGAGTTACGACTTTTAGACTGTTGTATCGCGTGTGCAGGCAGCAGCTAGCTGCCCGGCATGATGCCGGCGAGGTCGCGGTTAAGAAACATGTGCAACCAGATACTGAGCGCATAGCCCAATGCAATTGCCGGTGTCCAGCGCAGGTGTGAGAAAAACGTGTACTGACCGCGCGCCTGGCCCATAAGGGCGATACCTGCCGCCGAGCCAATCGATAACAAGCTACCGCCGACACCGGCAGTGAGCGTAACCAGCAGCCACTGCTGCGTGCTCATTGATGGCTCCATCTCAAGTACCGCAACCATGACCGGTATGTTGTCGATCAGCGCCGAGACCACTCCGACGAGGATGTTGGCAATGGTTGGTCCGAGCTCGCCGTATATAAAGGTCGACAAATTCGCGAGGTAGCCGATAAATCCAAGCCCGCCCACACACATGATGACACCGAAGAAAAACAGCAATGTATCCCATTCCACTCGAGCCACTTCGCGAAACGAATCGAATGCTGGTGTATCCCCGAGCTCGCCGCCATTGAAGCGATCAACCAAGCTCCCCTCACTGGTGACCCGCATGTAGTAGCCGAAGAACTTGAGACAGGCCAGTCCTGTCATCATGCCGAGGAAAGGCGGTAAATGCAGGAAGTTGTGAAACGATACGGCAAGCGTGATGGTCAGACCAAACAACAGCATGATGCGTCTTGCGCCGCGCCGTAATACCACGGATGTATCCGCTTCGGTGCGCATAGGAACTTCTCTCGAAATGCCCAGAGACATGATTGCGGCGGGAACAACATAGTTCACGAGGCTTGGCAGAAATAGTGCGAAGAAATCTCCGAAGTGCAACACGCCGCGCTGCCAGACCATCAGCGTTGTTATGTCGCCGAAAGGGCTGAAAGCGCCACCAGCATTTGCTGCAACAACGATATTGATACAGCCAAGAGCAATAAACCTGGCGTTGCCCTGACCAACCGCCATGACGACCGCACACATAACCAGCGACGTTGTCAGGTTGTCGATGACCGGCGACAGGAAAAAACTCAGTATCCCGGTAATCCAGAACAAGGAGTGATAAGTCAGCGAGCGTTTGGCGAGTTGATCTCTTAATGCCAGGAACACATTGCGCTCACTCATGGCATTGACGTAGGTCATCGCGGCGAGCAGGAAAAGGAACAGTTCGGCAAATTCGGCCAGGTATTCGCGAACTGCTTCGGCCACCACATGCGTGTCATCAGTAGCGGTATATTGAAGCGCAACCAGCGCCCAGATCAGCCCCGCGGCCAGCATCACCGGCTTTGATTTTCTGATATGGGTGTACTCTTCGGTGATGACCAGAACGTAGGCCCCGGCAAACAGCATCACCGCGGCTACTCCTACCCAGTGTTCGGTCAGGTCCAGCATGTTGCTGCTCCTCAGACGCTAGGTGAGGCCCGCATTTCTAAGCGGCAGTTCCCGAATCCGCTTACCCGACGCCGCAAAATACGCATTCACGATGGCCGGCGCAACAGGCGGCACGCCCGGTTCACCGACGCCACCCGGAGGTGCATCAGACGCCACAATGTGGGTATGAATCGCGGCCGGCACTTCGCTCATTCGGACCATCGGATAGGAATCGAAATTGCCTTCCACGACCGCACCGTCCTTGGTTGTAAGCTCGCCATGCAAGGCGAGGCTCATGCCGAAAATTCCGGCGCCTTCCATTTGTGCGTGAACCCGGTCCGGATTGATGACAGTACCGGCATCGATAGCGAGCCAAAGTTCATGCACAACGAGCTTGCCTTGTTCATCAACGCTGACTTCTGCCACCGCACCAACGTAGGCGAGAAATGAACGGTGCACGGCGATTCCGAGCCCGTGACCCTCGGGTAGTTCGCGTCCCCATGCCGCCATGTCGGCAACCTTTGCGGCGACGGCGCTCAGACGCCCGGTGTCGACCGGATGCTTGGCAAGCTCCTGACCGTAGTTTGTGTACTTGGCGTCGTCACTTGCCGGGTCGATCTTGCGTGCCGGTCCAATCATATCGAGCAGATGATCTTTCGGGTCCTGTCCTTTCATATGCGCCAGTTCATCGACAAAGCCGCAGGCACCGAAGGCGTGAAACACGTTACACACAGAGCGTAACCAGCCAATGCGAACATGTGCCGTCGCATCACAGGATTCGAGCCGCAAATTGGGTACGTTCCACGGCGCATCCAGCAGGCCGAGGCCGAGTTCGCCTCCACTCGGGCCGGTCACGTCGGGCGCAAAAGTCGACGATATCGATGGGAAACTGCTGCGCTGCAGCCAGCTTTCGGTCGTGCCATCTTCAGCCATGCCAGCACGGAAGTACTGGGCGCTGACGGAATGAAAGTAGCCGTGTCGGATGTCGTCTTCGCGTGACCAGGCAACCTTCACCGGTCGACCTGTCTCGCGCGCCAGCCAGGCGGCTTCTGCAATGAAGTCCGGTTTGGACTTGCGACCGAAACCTCCGCCAAGCAAGGTCACATTCATGGTTACCTGGTCTTTTTCGATTCCCAGTGTTGCAGCAACCGTGTCAACCGCGGACTGCGGGTCCTGCGTGCAGGCCCATACCTCACAACTACCGTCCTCGTTAACTATCGCCGTCGCAGCGGGTGGTTCCATCGGCGCCTGCGCCAGATACGGCGTGTAATAAACCGCCTCATGCTGACTGTGCGTCTCAGCATCAGCATCGCCGCGGCTCAGAACCGTTGTTCCAGGCGCAGACGCTGATGCAATCAGGTCTTGCTTGTAGGCCACACTCTCATGCTCTGCATTTTCGCCGCGGTCCCACTCGATCTTGAGCGCCTTGCGACCCTCGATTGAAGACCAGGTATTGCTGGCCAGTACGGCGATACCGCCCTGAATATTGAACATTGGCGGTGAGGTTGGCTCGGGCATTCTGATAACGTCCGCAACGCCTGCAATAGCCCGCGCGGCGGTGTCATCAACCGAGGTTACGGTGCCGCCGAATGCCGGGCAGCGCTCGATCGAAGCGTGCAACATGTTCGGCAACACGGTGTCGGTGCCGTACATGGCGCGACCCGTCGTGAATGCCAGCCCGTCAACCGTATCCATCGGCTTGCCAATGTAGCGGTAGTCCTCCTTGGCCTTGAACGTTGCGTTTTCCGGTTGCGGCATGCCTTCGGCTGTATCGACGAGTTCGCCGTAGCCGGCCGACTTGCCGCTGCCTGCGTGGTGCACAGCGTGTTCACGCGCCACACATTCGTCCGCCGGCACATCCCACATTGCCGCTGCTGCCGCGATCATCATGTCGCGCGCAGTTGCACCGGCGTTTCGCAGCATGTCGAAATGTTTGCGAATACTGGTAGAGCCATCCGTGTTCTGGTCGCCATACTTCTCGTGACCGAGAGCCTGAATGATCTCGATCTTGTCCCAGTCGGCCTCCAGCTCGTCAGCGATGATCTGCGGCAACGAGGTGCGAATGCCTTGCCCCATCTCGGAACGATGGCAATAGATTTCGACAATGCCGTCGTTGCGAATATTGACGTAGACGTTTGGCGCTACAGATGCGGACGCCTTTGCCGCCGGACCGACAGCCTGTTCGGCGGGCGTGCAGGCACTGGCAAACGTCAACGCGAATACGAGGCCGCCACCAGCCTGGCCCGTACGCCGCATGAATTCCCGACGACTGATCTTCCGAAGTTCGCTCATGACTTGTCTCCCGCAGCACGGTGGATCGCTTTGCGAATTCTTGTGTAGGTACCGCAGCGACAGATGTTGCCGCTCATGGCTTCATCAATATCGTCGTCGGTGGGATTGGGGATGCGCTCCAGCAGCGCCACCGCACTCATTATCTGACCGGGCTGACAGTAGCCACACTGGGCGACGTTCAGTTCTCGCCAGGCAACCTGGACTGGATGATTGCCGTCCTCGGTCAGACCTTCGATGGTGGTGATTTTGGCACCCTCGGCAGCAGATGCAGGCAGTACGCAGGAGCGCATTGGCTGGCCATTAATGTGAATGGTGCAGGTCCCGCATAGCGCTTTGCCGCAACCGTACTTGGTGCCGGTCAGGCCCGCGATATCCCGGATCGCCCATAGGAGTGGCATCTTGGGATCCACATCCAGTTTCACATTCTTACCGTTAAGCTCAAATTCGATTGCCATTGGGATGACCTGCTGCTAGTTCGTGGATTCTCAATAATAGCGCAGTAATCTCATATTCGAGCATCATTCGTTGTCCGCGGCATGCGGCAACGCCAGGTCCTCGAGGAAAAAAGCCGAAAGATCGTGTCGTCCTGCCACGCTGGCTTTCTGGTAAACGGCACCTGCCTGCTGCCTTGCAGTTGCTTCGCTGACGCGTCTCAGTTCGGCAATGTCGCGGTGGCTATAACCCTTCAGCAGAAACAGCGCGACCTCTTTCTCGGCACCACTGAGACCCCATTTCGCGAACTGCTTATCAATCTGCGCACCAAGTCCTTGCAGCAGGCCCTGCGTCTCCTTGCGCCATTCTTCTGCGGCGGCGCGTGTTGCCTGCAGATCCTTTCCGAGCTGCGCGGCTTGCTGCCGTGCGTATCTTGCTTCGCCGACTACTTTCCACACAAGAATCACGACAGCGGCGAGCGAAATGAGTGCAATCGACGCCTCCAGAACAATATGTGCGATCGCGGTACCGGCGCGAATATCGGCCCCTACGTCAACCGTCATGAGCACTGCAATCAGGCTGAAAATCACGATTAGCGTGGGTACGAGGCGCCCCTCAAATGTCGAATTAGAGTTGTTCAATGCATTGATTCTTAAGAGATCTCACAAATGTAGGATTGCTTAGTAAGGGCAAGCCCTAATACCGTCTGGCTCCCCAGTTGCAAGAATGCATGGTATGAACTTTAACGGCAAGACGACGGTCGTGGTCCTTCTTTTGTGCGCCTCCGTGGCGTTCGCACAAGAAGATGAGCACAAACTGCACCTTCATGAGCCCTTGTCTGTGAGCGCTGATCTCGGCTGGGAGGAGGTGATCGAGGAGACCCTGATTAACTACCCCAGGTTCGTGGAACTGGCTGCGCGTGACGCCGAAGCGAATGTGCTTGCAGCACGAGGCAGTAAATGGCTGTCCGGACCCGCAACAGTCTACGCAGGCTACATAAGCGACCAGGCCCTTGATGATACCAATATGGTGGAGTATGACCTGGGGGTGGAGTTGCCGCTGTGGCGCTGGAATGAACGGACCGCGGCCAAAGAGCTTGGCTCCGCTGCCGGCAGGGAATTCAGTGCGGCCACGGCCGGCCTGCGACATCAGGTTACCGGCCTTCTGCGTAATGCCCTGTGGGATATCGAACGAGCTGTCGTGCAGGTCAGCGTCGCCGAAAAAAATGTCGTCGCAGCAAAGGAATTACTTCGGGTTGTCACGCGTCGGCATGTGGTCGGCGACCTGCCGTTAACCGACACACTGCTGGCACAGTCAGCCCTTCTGGAACGTGAATCTGTTCTGATCGAAAACGAGGCGATGCTGGTCGATGCCGAGCGCGCCTACCGCAGTCTCACCGGGCTAGACCGTCGTCCGGCGTCAATTAGCGAGGCGCTCAATCTGCGCGAGGAACTGGACAATACGCACCCCTGGCTAGCGATGGCCAATGCCGAGCTTGCACGCGCTGAAGCGGAACTGGACCTGGTTACCGACGGCGCCAAGGGAGCTCCGGTACTGGTGCTTGGCTCGCGGCGTGAGCGCGGCGCGTTTTCTGACTACTACGTCGATAGCGTCGGACTGCAGGTCAAGGTGCCGTTCGGTGGCGACGCACATCGGGGCGCACAAACAGCTGATAACTTGCGCGCCGTATCTGTGGCGAAGGCAGACCGGGCTCAGCTCATGCGACAGCTCGAGCTTGATCTGCATGAAGCGCATCACACGCTGGCGGTTGTCGATGCTTCACTGGCGCTTGCGCGGCAGCAAACAGAACTCGCCGCGCGAGGTGTACGGATGAGCGAGTTGGCATTCGAGCAGGGCGAGATGACCTTGTTCGAGCTGCTACTGCAGCAACAGCGTGCGCAAGACGCACAAATGGAGATGGCGCGGCTAGAGGTTGAGGGCCAACGCGCTGTCGCAGAAATCAACCAGGCTCTCGGGGAAGGACCATGAAACGAATCTGTCTTGCCGGCTTGTTGGTGGCGTTCTCGACGGCAGCATTGTCGGCTGGCGATAACATGACGCTGAGTTCTACTGAGCTCGAGCGACTGGGTGTCGAGATTGGAGCTGCCAGTCCTGCAGCGCAGACCGAGGTCGGTTCGGGACCGGCGCAGGTTGTGATTCCGCCAACTCAGCAGGTTGTAGTTGGTACGACGGTCAGCGGCGTACTGTCGCGGCTTCTGGTTGCAGAAGGCGAAACCGTTGTTGCCGGACAGGCTCTGGCCGAGATTGAAAGCCCGGATCTTTTAGCGTTGCAACGGGCTTACATCGACGCATCTGCAGTTAACGAACTGGCGCAGGTGCAGTTGCAACGCGACCGCGGCTTGCAGGAAGAAGGCATTATCGCAGATCGAAGGTTGCGCGAGACCGTCGCGGCGGCCTCAGCTGCAAGCGTTGCCTTAGACCAAAGCAAGCAGCAGCTGCGGCTTGCCGGGTTGTCTGCCGAGCAACTCAAAATGCTCAGCGATAGGCAGCAACTTAGCTCTACCCTGGAGCTGCGATCACCTATCGATGGCGTGGTCGTCAGTCAACTAAGTTCGCTGGGAAATCAGATCGATGTGCTGGCGCCAGTATTTCGCGTCGCAGACTTATCGCAACTATGGCTAGAGGTGCGGGTCTCGCAGCAACAGGCACTGAGTATTTCGTTGGGAATGCAGGTGATCGCTCCCGATTACGACGAACGGCTGTCTGCCGAGGTCTGTCATATCGGGCCGATACTCGACCCGGTTAGCCAGACAGTAATGATCCGTGCATTCACCGACAACGAACTACGACTGCTGCGTCCTGGACAATTCCTGTCAACGCGTATTGTGACAGCAGCATCGGATGACGGCAGCACCTATACCGTGCCATCCAAAGCCATCGTTAATGAAGGCGCCAATACTTTCCTGTTCGTGCGCACCACGGACGGTGTTGCTGCGCGCCAGGTGCGATTGTTGTCGGACAATGGCGGGCAAAGTTACGTTGCGAGCAGTGAGAAGCTGGAGGCAGGGATCGTTATTTCCGGCGTCGCGGCGCTCAAGTCGATCTGGCTTGAAGGCGGGGCAGAAGAGTAGTGATCATGAATCGACTAATCAGCTTCGCATTAAGCCAGCGTGTGCTGGTCGCGCTGCTGGCGGTGCTGCTGGCAGCGGGCGGTTATCGGGCGTTTCTCGATATACCGATTGACGCCTTTCCGGACGTGTCACCAACCCAGGTAAAGATCATCGTCAAGGCGCCGGGTATGACGCCGGAGGAAGTAGAGACTCGTATTACGTCGCCAATTGAAGTTGAGCTGCTGGGCATTCCCAGCCAGACCATGCTGCGTTCGGTTACAAAATACGCGCTCACCGACATAACCCTGGATTTCGCTGAGGGCACCGATATCTATTGGGCCAGGCAACAGGTTGCCGAACGTATTAACGGCGTATGGGATGCACTGCCCGCCGGCATTGATGGCGGTATCGCCCCGATGACGACGCCGCTCGGCGAGATGTTCATGTTCACGGTTGATGGCGACATGAGTCTGACCGAGCGTCGTACGCTGCTCGAATGGATAGTGCGTCCAGCACTGCGCACGGTGCCGGGGGTTGCGGATGTCAATGTGCTCGGCGGCTATGTGCGCACTTTCGAGGTTGTTCCCGATGCGGTTCGTATGATCTCCAGAGATATCGACCTGGCGATGCTGGAACATGCTATCGCCGCGAACAACAGTAATGATGGATCCGGGCGCATCAACGCGGGTGAAGAAGCTCTGCTCGTTCGTTCCGAAGGGCGTATCAAGACGCTCGACGACCTGCGGCGTATTGTTGTTCGATCAGTAGACGGCGTACCGATAACAGTGGCCGATTTGGCCGAAGTTCGCGTCGGCTCGCTAACGCGTTATGGCGCGGTTACGCAGAATGGCGAGTCGGAGGCTGTGCAGGGTCTGGTACTTGGCTTGCGTGGCGCGAATGCGGGTGACCTTGTTGCAAACGTCAAGCTCAAGCTGGCAGAGATCGAGGTTGCTCTACCCGAAGGGGTCTCGCTAAATGTTTTCTACGATCGGGGCCGGCTGGTCGATCAATCGGTGCACACGGTTGCCAAGGCGCTGGCCGAAGCAGTCGTGCTGGTACTGATACTGCTCGTCCTGTTTCTTGGCAATCTGCGCGCGGCATTGACGGTCGCGCTGGTGCTGCCGCTATCGGCGCTGCTGACTTTCATCCTGATGCGCCAGTTCGATATGTCCGCGAACCTGATGAGCCTTGGTGGTCTTGCTATCGCCATTGGCATGCTTGTAGACGCAGCAGTTGTAGTCGTTGAGAACATTGCGACCCAGCTAGGCGAGCAGCAGAAGTCGCAGCGCATACCCCGACTGCATGTCATTTACCGTGCGGCAAGCGAAGTGGCTGTGCCGGTGACTTCCGGCATCGTAATTATCATCATTGTGTTCTTGCCGTTGCTGTCGTTGCAGGGGCTCGAAGGCAAGCTATTCTCGCCTGTGGCGCTGACGATAAGTTTCGCATTGGGCGGGTCGTTACTCTTGTCGTTGACGGTGATTCCTGTCATCGCCTCCTATCTGTTGCACAACGTGTCTCACGTTGAGCCGTGGCTGCCACGCACATTACTAAAAACCTACGAGCCGATCTTGCGCTGGTGTCTGGATAATACGCGCCATGTGTTGGGCTTCGCCGTTGCTTCACTGGTATTGGCCGCGATTGCGTACCTGTTCATCGGTAAGACCTTTATGCCCACAAT
>Ga0316204_10001424_pt1 | contig 65130 bp, 46 predicted proteins | sample 6monrhotite_MG_2_FD_205661 | JGI IMG/M metagenome (GOLD analysis project Ga0316204, IMG submission 205661) | Microbial mat bacterial communities from mineral coupon in-situ incubated in ocean water Damariscotta River, Maine, United States -... | ecosystem: Environmental > Aquatic > Marine >... | reverse complement strand
CGGTTTTAAAATGTTTTTTTGCCCCACCCGCACCCGGCGTATGGTTACCACCCCCCCCTTTTTTTTTTTTTTTTTTTTTTTGCTTTCCTTTGACTCGACTTCAAATTATTTGATCTAAAAGCAATGCCATATGGTTTTCTGGGCGTCTCAGACGACGCAGAGCAATTTGCATACCATGATCACTTTTGATAGATGATGTGAGCCGGCGGCCTTTGACACGAAAAAAAAAAAAAAAAAAATTGTCCAAGAGGCTGGAGGTCATCACCTCCGACGACTTCAACATCGCCCTCAGACCCAAAAATCAAAGTTGTGGTACACCCTCAGTAGAACAGGATCCTAGAAGGATTTTTGAGTTAGGCTTTTCAATAGCGCATAAGAGAAAGAACAAGTTTTTTTCAGAAAATTGATTTTCGCTCTCTAGCTCACCACCTGTCAAGTCGAAAGTCAAACCAAAGGTCAGAATGTGTTTGTGGGCGCCCAAGGAACACATTTGGAGAGTTTGGTGTGCTGTAGTTGGTCGAGGTTGAGTGATAAGGCGAAAAAAACAAACGAGATGCATGTTGTACGAGGGTTTGTTGAAAACTTTTGAGGGGTGTCCCCTTTTTTGGGATTTTTCCAAATGCGCAAAAAAAACACGATTTTCGCAAAAAACGATCTTTTTTTGTAGATCGATCTTCACTTTTTGGTAGATCGCATGAAATTTTTTTGAGGCTGGAGACCGTCACCTTCGGCGAGGTCGAGGCCGCTGAAAATCGTCTCTGCATCGCGAGACCAAAGTTGTAGTATACCACCCCTAGATCATAGTCCTGGAAGGATTTTTGAGTTGGAACTTCCATTGGCGCATAAGAGAGAGAACAAGATTTTCAAGGAAAAAAAAGTTTCGCTCTCTAGCTCACCACCTGTGACATCGATCACAAAACTAAGGCTCAGAATGTCTTTGTGGATGCCCAAGGAACACATTTGGAGAGTTTGGTGTGCTGTAGTCGGTCGAGGTGAAGTGATAAGGCGAAAAAAACAAACGAGATGCATGTTGCACGAGGGTTTGTTGAAAACTTTTGAGGGGTATCCCCTTTTTTGGGATTTTTCCAGATGCGCAAAAAAAAACACGATTTTCGCAAAAAACGATCTTTTTTTGTAGATCGATCTACACTTTTTGGTAGATCGCCAGAAAATTGCAGCCAGAAAAAAGTTGTGATTTTTCATTGAAATTTCTGGCCGAAAGTAAAAAAAAAAAACTTTATCTTTGTGATTTTTTTTTATTGTTATTTTTCCTTCAGTTCTCCAACTCTGTTGTTGGTCTGGATGAAATAGGGATTTCGGCAAAGAACATGTATGAATGAGTTTTTTCTGTGTAGCCCCAGGCACTGGCAGCGTGGTTAACAGCTTCGTCGGTGGTAGCAAAGGTGCGATTGCCGAAGCGTTTTGCTGTAGTCTTGTCAAAGACAAACTCGCCGTTCTCCTCAACTTGGTTAATGCAAACAAAAGGAGAAACTCGGTTCTCAGTAACGATGTCTTTGTGCTTTGCGCGCTTGAGAGCAGATTCCAGGGTTGCAAGGACAATTGGATCTTTTGCCGCATCGATGGCGTGTTGGATGTGATCTTCGACAGTCTCCAAAGGAACGTTTTTCTCGCGTTTGCGTGCGCGGCCATTCTTCAGGCGACCTTTCGTGTCGTGGCGCTTTCTGACTTGGCCAACTTCTTCTTCCTCGTCCTCGTCTTGTTCGTCGCTTTCGTCCTCGTCTGATTCGCTATTGATTATAACGGACTGCTCACCACTTTCCTCTTCTTCTTCTTCCTCTTTATCTTGATCACGCTTGCGCTTTTTGCGGCGGGTTTTCTTCTCACGGGCGTCTTGATTGTCGGTTAGACAGTCTCCGCAGACACCTTCGATAACCAGACCACCGCATTGAACACAGGCCTCGTTGTTATACTGTTCCATCTCGGGCACCCAGTTTTCGTCGCGTGCCTGATTGCCGTAACCGCCCACGACCTCTGGCAGCTCATCTACGGGCAGAGCGGCGACGCACTCATTAAACACCTTGAGATTTTTTTGGAAGTCTTTCCAGCTCTGCGGAAGGGCGCCGGTGCGCTGTACCGCAGGGCAGTCGATGACTTTGTCGTACCATTTTTCCAGTTTGAGGACGTAGGTTTGCATTTTCTCCCAGCGCCCTTTTTCCGCAAGCTCATTGAGGCGCGGATCTCCTGTCTCGTAGGCGCTGCTGATTTTTGCCCACTTCTTGTTAACTTCCCCGTAGAGTCGATTGGTGTGGCAGACGAGACAAGGGTGAGAAAGGCGCGCCGCTTTCATAGCATGGTGGCTCAGAAGCGTGGTGTTTTCACACTCAGGGTCATTCGGGCAGTCTGTGATCCTTTCAGGAGGCGCCGTTAATTTGCCATAGAGTGTCAGCTGGCCGTATTTCTTCTTCAAGCCTTCGCCGCCTTTGCCTTCGTTGACCGCAATGAAAGGGTGCTGCGGCCAGAACTCCAGGCGGTCCAGGATCCAGTCACACGCAGCAATATCGTACTCTCCTCCTGCAGTTGATACCTCGCTTGCGGCAGCGTAGAGGATAGCAACTTGAGCAAGTGCCTCTCCATACTTTCCCTCCTCAAACAGTGCCGCTTCCTTGATCTGCTCTTCGGTCAGCTTTGTCTCGGCTAGCGATCTCATCTTCTCTGGAACATCTTCGCCGGCCATTTCAAGGCTTGCGATCATCTCTGGCGCTTGTGCGACGCGCCGTTGAAGTTTTTCAGCCTTCCTTGCCAAGCTGTGTCTGTTGCTGTACTTGTTAGCGCGAGTGAAGGTTTTTTGGATCCAGTTTTGCAGCGGCACGCCTTGAAGGATGTCGGCTGGCGGTTTAAAGGTCTCTGGGTCGGGCAGTTTTGGCGCTTCTTTAGCTTTGGTGGCTTTCTCGGCTTCGCGCTCCCTCTTCTTCGCCTCCTGCTCTTGGCGCGCCTGCTGTTGCCTCGCTTTCTTGTCGTTATGCTTCTTCCTGGTGTCGGTAGCTTGCTTGAGCGCTTTCTCGATAATGACAATCGCGGTTCGCACATTCTTGATCCGAGAATCGGAAGGAAGTTTCTCCGCATCCGATTTCTTCCTATCTGCACTGGAAAGTGACATCGCCAGCTTTTTGTTGGTGAAACCGGCATCCGTCACCTGTTTCCTCAGCTCTTCAATCTCCCCCGACAACGTTTTCAACTCGGCCAAGTTCTTTTGTAGCCTTTTCAGCTCCGCTGCGCCTTCAGTGCACTTTTTGTTGATCAGCGCCAGCTTGTTAGTCAGCGGGCCAAGTTGCAGGCTGTTGTCCTTCAGCCACTTATTCTTCTGTCCGCTGTAGGTGTTCTCCAGCTCCTTGATCTTGCCAGGGGTCACCAGTGGAGTCTTCTGGATTTTCAAAGCTTCTTCGTTGAGTTTTGTGGCATTCGCGATGGTGTCGTCACACTGAATAGCGAGAGCTGCAAACCTCAGGATGTTGTTGTATCGCTTCGCAAACTTCTCGGGAAACCCAGCACTCCAGCACCTATCCGTCGTGAAGCGATGGAAAGGAGGCGTTAGGTAGTCTTCCGCGGGCAAGACGTGCTCTTCGTTAGATGAATGCCGCATCAACTTGAGCAGCTCGAGAGCTGGGGTGGTCTCCAGCTTTTCTGGGGGCAGCTCGCCGCATCTCGGTGTACCCCAGCGTTTCGGGTTGACATGGCCTGTGGCAAGCGCGACGCGCATCTCAAGCAAGCGGTTGTACTTTTCGATGCCAGACGCGTCGCTCGAGACTGGACTCCTGATGGCGGAAAGCACCTTTCCAAACACGGGACCGTTTTGAAGAATGAACCTGAACAAGGTACCGCGGACACAGGACAGCACGTCGTACTTCTGGACGCGCAAAGTGGTCCAGGTCTCATTGTCCAGACCTTCCAGTTTTGTCTTCAGAGCGCCGCTGACGGCACACAATGATCCTTCGCAGCGCGCGTTGTCTTTCTGGTGGTTGTTGTAAACAAGCGCGTCCTGTATCGCCAAACAGGAAATGATGTCGCTGTTGGAACTACCGTCCTCGTCTTCTCCTTCTCCTCCTCCTCCTTCTTCTTCTTCTTCTTCTTCGTGCTCGTACGGGGCGCGCAGCACTTGTATATGGCACCCTGCCAGAAATAACAGGCCCAGAGGCGCGGCAGCCATACCGGGGATGTAATAAATCTCATGTGCACTGCCTTCGTCACATCTGAAGGTGCCGTTGAAGGAGGGCTCGATGGCAGCCTTTCCGTTCACGGAGCTGGCCTTTGACAGGATCTTGTAGCCCTCAATGTCGAGTTTGATCATGTCCGCTGTCATCATCTCGCTTGCAGCGTACGTGCCAGCCAAATCCCCACTGTCTTCCGGCTTCCGCGTGTCCTTTCCAAAAGAATCGTGGTCGTTTAAACGATGTGCAGCTGCTGTCAACTCCTCGCTCACGGTTTCATGACGCACAAGAGCAAAGCCGCATGATGTCATAACGTCGTGTGGAGTCAGATCCGTCGCCGTAGAGCTATGAGAGTCTTCCCCGTCCAATGGCGAGATGTCCAGCGGACTCACGCTCGCCTGCTCCAGGTGTGTGCCAGCGGGAAACAGTAGAGTTGCCTCATTCACTGGTTTGAGTGCGTTGGCCTTCCAGATGGGAGCCAGTGTGTCAACGTCAGCTAGGTCAGGAGTATTGTCCATTGTTCTTGTCGAGTTTTTTTTTTTTTTTTTTTTTTGTGGTTGTCAAAAAAGTAAACTACTTCACTGATTGCTCGCACAGGCTCTAGACCCTATGTTGTTGTGAGATAGTTAGAGGAACTCAACCAGAATAGCGCAACGACCATAAACACTTACCACCCCAAGCAACAAATAAAAATAAGCCAGAACACGGCTGCGGCAGCGCTCCACCAAAAATTCGGTAGATCGCTGCCAAGATCTTGAAATAAAAAAAAAATGACCGGCCAATTTCAATCTCTTGGGTCACATTGGTCTTTATTTATTTGCTTGGACAAAGGATTACATATTAGAAGGCGCGCATAGAAGACAGATGAAGAGGAAGGACGCAACACCCTGGATAAAAGAAATGAAAGAAAAGGTGGATAAAGCGTCTAAGAAGCTAAACAAAGCCCGCGCAGACGCTGATGTTGCGCGCAGCAGATTGAACGCAGCAAAGCTAGAAGAAGAGAAAGCGAGAAAGAAGCTCCGGGAAGTTGAGGAGGAAGCAAGTAGTGCGTTGGGAAAATTGTTTTTTGAACATTGGCAAGAATATGTGACATACAAAATCTGGGAGTACTTCGACGCACCTCGTTTGCCTTGGGTGAAATATTTCAAACAAAGTCGGCATAAACCTCGGGCGACTGTTCATTTCAGTAATGGTATGAAGGCGGTTGCCGTACAAAGCAATGGTGGTATAGTGGCTATAAAAGCCACTTTGCCTTCAGGCGTGCGGTGTTTTGTCGTGGGTGTTAAGGATTCCTGTAGGATCTCGCCCGACGAGGAAGAGCTGCGACTAACCGCGCCATACATGAACGAGATCTTGAATAAACTATGGGAGTTGGTAACCCATAAAGTGCACGGTGAATGCAACGTCATTAATCTAAAGCACTTTGTGCATAACAATTTTGATGAAGCGACGCTTATGCCGATAATTGAGGTGTTCCGCCAATACAGCGAGCCACAGAGTGAGGGAAAAGCGGTCATTGTAATCTAGGAATAAAAAAAAATCGTACGTGATACTGATTTCTGCTTTTTTTTTTTTTTTTTCTCAAGAAAGAAAAAATTTATTCATTGACTTCCCTCTTACCCGTAGTGGGGATCCTCTTTACGGCGCACGCGCTTCAAGGGCCGAGGAAGATCATTCTCTTCAGCAGAACCCACAGAAGTGTCGATCCAGGCCGGTGTGCAGCCAGTTCTCTCAAAAAAATCCATCGCGGTTTCATGCTTCTCTTGCTCTTCCTCTATAGAGCGCGCGTCTTCTTCCTCTCGCCCGTCTCCGTAGTAATAAATAAGCTCTTCAACCCGCTTGCGGATCTTGGAGAGGTTTTTTTCTGTCTCCATGGTATCGCGCCACTCGACGTCTTCTTTGTACTCTACTCTCTCTCTGTCGTCTACGACAGCGCTTGCAACGTCTCGAATCATCCACATCTTGCGCTCTTCGTCGTATCGCCTTATTTTCCCCTGCATGTTGGCATTCGGCAAAAAGAAAAAGATTTTGGGGTCCCTGAGAGCACGGACAGTACGTGCTGCGTTATTCAGAAGCATACAAACAGACTCCCCACTCATCTTAGAAAAAAAAAATTAAATACGAAAGCCGGGATTTGGATTTTGCTCAGCGCTCGAGATACTGATTTCTGCTTTTTTTATTTTTCTTTTGTTTTTTCGTTCATAGACTCTGTCGACAGTTGCGGGATGGGCTTGGTGTATTTGGATGCACACGCTCGCTCCGTGTAGGGGTCCATCGCCTTTTCGATGAAATCGGAGTTCATCCCTCTTGAGACCAAGTGACATCGGAAGTGTTCTTTCAGTAAGGACCATACAAACAGAGGCTCAACGCTTCGATCCAGCATACGAAGGAGCGTTATTTTTGGATACAATTCGTTGTTAGGGTCAAACATGAGGGTGGTGCTCACGTTCAGGTCGTTTCGGCTTACAAGTTGGATCAGAAACTTTTTGTCGTTTTCCAGTATCGCGTAGCCAAGGGGCGTCATGCCGTCCAGGTCAGGTGCGTTCACGTCGAGCTCTTTCACTGTCAGGAGGGCGTGCGTGATATTGTATTTCTTACGTCTTGCCGCCAGGAGCAGCAGTGACTCCCCGTAACAAGGGCGGTTACACATTTCCCCGAGACTCCAGACAAAGTTGTCGGCACAGTCGATTTGATCAAAGTGAAGCAGTGCACCGACGATGGCGGTCCAAGCGGCGTGGTCTGCGCCCTCCCCGCCCCCCTCTGGGCAATTTCTCTGCCCACTCCAGGAACTCCCGATACCCCTCAGAAACTTCAGACATTTTAACAGAGATCAGAAATTGGATCGGGGTGGTTATTTTTTTTTTTTTTTTTTTTTTTTTTTACTTGTCAAGTTTTTTTTTTTATTGTTTTGGGTCGCGACAAAATGTTGTTTCTGGCTACTGGCGAGATTAAGTGAGCACCCTAAGCGTGCTTGCGTCCCTTCTTGTTGTTTCCGAGAAGGTTGGCAACGAGAGATCCACTGGAGTTGCCTGAGCGCATTTGACTGTCAACCTCTTTGCGGCCGTCCATGGTGTGGGGCACTCCTCCGGTGGCCAGGCTGGTGCTTCCCTTGAGTCTGGGCTCAAGCAGTTCGCGTCTTTTGTCTTCGACGTCGATGTCGCTGACGTTCCACAGAAGCCATTTCAGGAAGGGGATGAGGATGGAGGCAGTGAGGGGAGCAAGAATCAGCAAGATGACCCATTTGATGTCTCCAATGCTGCTGAGGTTTCCGGCGGCCAGGCCTCCGGTAAAGGCGATGATCTCGTTGTTGCTGTAGATTCCGAACTGGACGGAAAGCAAGGAGAGTCCCACGATAAAGTAGGACACCAGACCAGATGCGTGGTTGGAGCGCTCGGTGTACGAGAAGCGCTCGGACTTGACGGTTCCATTGAACAACTCGACGAATCCGATGGTGAACAGGATGAAGGAGTACAGGGCCCAGGCTGAAACATCCGATAGCTGGGCGGCGACTCCAAACTTTCCAACTCCGCGCCACTCATCTCCGGCGGTCAGTTGCAGGGCACACAAAATGGCGGAGGAGATGGCACCGCCACCGTACTGCACTCCCATGTACAGAAGAGCGTAGACGAATCCAAGCTCTCCGTGGAACATGCGCATGGCAGTAAAGGTGGGCGAGCAGTCTCTGGGCAGGTAGGGGGTGTGTCTCCACCCAGTGATACCGTAGCGGACTCCAGCGTGGGCGAGACCCACAACAAGACCAATCAAGGACACGTTCAGGCCAGAGCCAAAGCCTCCGGCCGCAGTCCCCGCAACGACGAGGGTCAGCAAAATCACTCCAACCATCTCCAGAGTCATGGAGATGATCACCTTTTTGGCTCCACGCCACAGAGATCCGTCTTTGCTACGGGGCTCTTCGAAGGTGATGAAAGGCTCCAGCATCCAGCGTCTGAACCAGTTGACCTCTCCGGTGTTTCCCAGGAGGTTATAATTGATAGGTTGATTACCGAGGTTCATGTTTGCAAAGCTTTGTGTGTGTGTGTGTGTGTGTATACTCACTGCGTATTTCTTAAGTCCGAGAAAAAAAAAAAGGCGGGAAATCGAAAAAGATCGAAAAAGATGACAATACCTTCCACTTACTACTTTGATTCTTAACTCAACATCACAGCAGTTGGCATAAAAAGCAAAAGCCGACAGTTTTGCTCACCAAGCTAGCGAGGGCACTTAGAAAAACTAAAAAAAAAAACTTGCAAAAAATTTTTTTATTTCTTTCGCGGGGTTAAGTTTCTTTGCGTTACAATGGGTGGTAGGAAACTTGGTATGGTAGTTAGGTGGTTGCTGGAACATTATTGTTCCGCAAAGAGTTCAGTTCACCCCTACAACAATGCGAACCCCCGCGCGCGGCCGACAGTGTATTTGTTGGACATGATGGAGTTCATCAAGGGGCTACCCAGTACAATTAAAGACACGTACCGGCTGAGAGCGTACTTTGCTGAAACAGTGCGGAGAATTTTCAAGCGCCCAGGCAGCACAATTCGAACAGTTGTTGTGATGGTGGACAAAAAGTGCATAAAGTTGAAAGAAAGCGATGTTACAAACAGTGCAGAAGCAGACGGGGACGATGAAGAAGACCGAAAAAACAGCAACGATTTTTTTGTTGGGGCACCTGTGGGAAAAATGGTCCATGAGCGGGTTACTCGCGACAAGAAATACCTCGAGCGGGCTGGAAGTTTGGCAGATTCCTCGGAATCGAGCACGCTGTCTTTGTCACGAGCTAATACAGACACAGACGATGATCTGGTACTGGACGAGCACGATGATGACAAAGATTATCATGTCATTCCCGACAACAATAATCGGCGCCTGCCTCCTGATTGGGGAAAGTACACGAGGATGAGAGATCGAGTCAGACGAGAGGTGTACCCTCTGCTGCTTAACACTCTCTCGGATGACAGGTTTCTGGTGCTGCAACCAGGTCAGTGTATCGTGACTAGTGGGCTACCTTTTTGTCTCGACGACAGGCCTGTTTGGATTGACGGGAAAACTGTCGACACAATTTTTATGCCCAACTGTGCTATCACAGAGGAAATGGAGCAGCTAGATCCCGATATTTACAACAGAACGGCGTTAATTAGGCGCCACAAAGAACCCGGTAAGGCCGAAATGACCATTCGGTTGCATTGGTCTCAATGGGACAATGCCATTTGGGAGGCAGACCACCAGGTGCCGTTTTTCATGGGAAAATTTGGCAACCAGAACATCCTGGTGCGGGCAAATGACCGCGACTTTGTGCCCATCTGCTTGCTACAGTCAATTGATCGCCTTGACAATGGCAAGTTTCGCAATCATGTCTATCTGGAGTTGCCTAGTAAGAGCAAAAAGGGCGGGAAAACGGTCCGCACCGAAACTTATGTCTCTGTCAACGAACTGTACGCTCAGATTGACCGAGACGAAGACATGGCGCCGAAAGTCTACAATCGAGTGGCTACTATGGTCTTCTTGATCATTATGGTTGGCTGCGATCACACCCGCAAGGGATTTTTGAAAGGAATGCACCCAATCAAGCACGTGATGGAGACATTTTACGCTCACAGCGCGTCGTACTCGCACATGGTGCAGCTGTCACGTCTGTTGGTTCCTGACCCCAATGCCATAAGAATCCCGCTTGTTGACGAGCGAGCGTTCTTTGACTTTGTCAACCGCTGCTATGTCAGCAAGCATGCAGAAGCAGTTGCGCGGAAGCAAACCAAAGAGTATGAGAAAGAGGTGCGTGCGGTCGAGCGAGAGCGCGCTAAACGCAAGAGGCAGCGAGAACAGGAGCAAAAGCAGGTGGAAAAGTTGAAGAGAAAACAAGTTTCTACGGGAAACATTATCAGGACGTTTCAGTTTGTAGTTGGAGGCGACGAACGCGACGAAGAAGAATCCGACGAAGAGTTTTTTGCCAAGATGATGCCTCAGAAACCCGTCGCTACCCCATCCCGTCGAGATCTGAAAAAGCATGTCAAGCGCAAGGATCCTGATCAAGAAGTACCCGAGCGTACAACAACCCGCAAGGATTGTCGCTACTGTACTCACACGCTACTTTACTACTACAACGCAGGGAAGCCCGATGGCCAGGACATGTTCAAGCCCGGAGGTCTTTTTGACCCACTAAAGAAATCCAAGGTCGATGGCGAGAGTTACTGGGGTTACGAGGTTGACAACAAAACGCGCCGCGTTGTGGCAGCAGAGTATGTCAGCAGTAGGCAGGACTTGACTAATATTCCAGGAAGCTATATTCGACACATGTGGGAAAAGAAAAGTAAGTTTTTGCGCCAGCCTTCTGTCATAGTGGCGCAGGATGAAGACAAAAAGCGAGAGGCCGAGCAGTTACTCCAGGAAAGAAAGCAGCGCACCCTGGCAGAAATGGGGCTGACAGGGATTGCCGCGGAGGGTCTAAAGATTGCACTGTAACGCTCCGATGCGCTGCTGACACCAAACTAACACTCGGTCTTTTTTCTCAATATTCCAAGAGAGAGAGAAAAAAAAAAAACAAAAAAAAAAAAGTGATAATAAACACCAACAAGTTTTTTTTTTCTATTTTTTTTTATTATTCCCACATCCTAATTCCCTCCTAAATTGTCGTAACGCTCGCTTGAACTTTTTTGTTGTTGTGTGTGTATTTCTTGTTTGTCGCTGCTTCAAATTCAAACACAACAGCTCTAGTTATTGGTGCCGAAAACGATTGTGGCTCCCTGGCCCGGCTCGGCGTAGTTTTGACAAACTCCAATGATTCTGGATTGTCTCTCATGCGCTCCAATCTCCGCAGTGTCCATCAACATGCCCATGGAGTCGTGAGCCATTGTATAAAGGTTGGCGTCGAGGGTTGAAGCAAGACGCTTGGGGTTGCCTTTGGCGTCTGCTCCAGTGATGAATGCCTTTCTGTAGTCTCCTTTCACATTTTCCCAGCCACTGTTGGGCAGGTCCTTTGTGTTGGGGCCGTACATGTAGTCCAGGACACCATAAAGTGCGGTGTCTTGGGTTTCCGAGCGATTCTTGGCAAAGATGCCAAGGTTATTTGCCACGCGCTTGATGAACCGGCCCGCAGCTTCCGCGGGCATCTCATCCTTATCAGGAAAGTTCCCCGTGCGAAGTAACCCGAACATCATGAACAGGCCCTGGGAAAGCAGTCCGTACTGGATGCCCATTGCCTCGTCCTGGGACGACGTGTTGTATCGCATCTGTCTGTTGGGCTGCGGTGCCTGCCTGTAGTACCTCGCAAGAGTGAGGTTTTTGATTCCGGGGTGGGTAGTTCCGTTGGCCGAGCTGCGTTCAATGGACGCCCTGGTTCCCGCCAAGATGGTATGGTTGTCCATCGCCCGATAAGGCACCAGCACAGGAGGTCTTCTAGTCGTAGGCGTGCCGACATTCCACTCCCGGTAGGAGACACCGGTCTTCCCGCGCGCGGGAAGTCTGGGCGCCTCCCACATTATCTGGTCTCCCGGGTGGAAAGGATGAGGGCCATCTACATTCACAGTGTAAACACCGCCAATCAGAGTGGCAATACCCGTGTCCGCGGTGATCGAGTCGTAGGAATCCTTGCCCAGCGCAACCCCCGTAAAGAAAAAGGCGCGGTTCACGTGCTCGTGGGAAGGATATCTGCTGTAGTCCAACCCGTTGAAGGACGCCAACAGGTGCAAGTTCGGGTGATTCAGCAAACGCTTCATCTGTGGGCGGTGTTTCATCATCAACAAAACGTCGTGAGTTGCGATTGTGTGATTGTCTTTGATCGCACCGCCGGGATACACGCGGCCGCTACCGCCTCGGTTAGACCCGTTGTCGATACGCCTTTGGATCTCTTGCCGGTCCAAGTGCCCCTTGGACGTAACCACTTGCTGGGGCGTGGCGGGTTGTCCCAGTGCACCGCGGTTGCCTTGTCTATTTCTTCTTGACCACATAATGAATGTTTCTTTCTTTAACTGTCACGACAAAGAAGGTAAGAGTTTGCTTTGTCTGAATGAGATGATGCGCGCAACACCCCCTCAACAAAAACTTAAAATTAACAAAAAGTTCCTACCACAGACTCGAGTTCACAGTACTGTAATTAATTAGTATTCACCACAATCGACTTCTATGATTAATACCTTCTGTTGTTCTTGTGCCAAGACACCACAAAGAAGAAACATACATCAAATACAAATATACCCCGGGTTGCTGGTGTAGGACTGCGTACAAAATGAACGCGCTCTGAGTGAACTTGAATAACTCTCCTTAGATTCGGTTGCTCAAACAGCTTAATTTGTCCTTCTTTTTTTTTTTTTTTTTTTATATTATTTTTTTTATTAGTTTTCAATTTTACGCATGCCCAATCCAACTCCCTGGTGTGTGTGTATGTGCGTGTGTAATGAGTCCAATGTTTGATTCCTTTCTTTTCGATATCTCCGCAAACATCCCTCCGTACTTAGCGGCGCCTGACTTCAATCCGGACGGTGGGCAGGCGGGCCGATGCTTCTCTGATTCTGTCGTGTGTTCCGGCGATCAAGCCACAGGACTGATAGATCGCAGGTACAGAAACACGAGGTTGGTTAGAAGGCAGCTGGATGTATCCGACGTAATACGTTCTCCCACTTACACAGCACCCAGAGCGGTCCTCATATTTCAATAAGGAACGGGGAATGCTTGCGCGCTCCCTGCTTCCCCACGGGATGATCTCCATTGCTCCCATCCCGTCCTTTTGCACTGCGCGGCGAAGAACAAAGTGGAGGTGACTTTGACTATCAGTCTCCGCGTGGCCACCCCAGATGTTGATCGCTCTCTGTATCTCACCAGCGACGGTGACGTTCACTGCCAGCTTGCGGGAGTACCCGAGGACTTGCGAGCCGTTGATGCGGAGCGGGTCGCTGGTGGTGTGGACAAAACCAACAAACTTCCATCTCTGGTACACACCAAACGACGTCATGCAGTAAAACTGGTCAGAGACCCCGAGCTTGTAGAACTCCTGCAGTGTTTTGGCCTTGTCACCGAGAAACGCCAGCGTTCCTTTGTAGTAGTGATGATGGTACAACCTCAGGCCATCCTCTCCATGCTTTCTCAGAAGCGCAAGAAACCTGGAGGTGGATCCAGCCTTGCCGGTTTCCCGTTCCATTCGTTCGTCCTCCATCACCTTTATCGTATCATCCCGCAGGATTTTGTTTAGCTGGCCCACGTTGAACATCTCGACTAGTTTGCCGTTTACCCGCGACTGCATAATGGGCGCCACGAAGACTGCGTCGCCGGGTTCCAGATGAGTTTTGTAATTATGTTCGTCCGCGTTTGGATTCCAGGCAGCCACCTCAAACACTTGACTGGTGAAGGCGTGGCTTTGCTGTCCCCACGTTGCGTCGGATATGTCAGTGAGCGGAAGCTTGTTGGGGATGTTCATCATGTCAACGGGAGACCCTCCCGAGCTGGGGCGAGGGGCTGTAAGCGGTCCCCTGCCACGAGGATCGTAGGAGCTTCCCATTGACCCGGCGTTGCGGGCAAGGTTCAGTGCGGCCAGTGGGTTCACGGACCGGTTAACACCTCCTGACCGGATCACGCCCGCTTGCGCCTGTACCTGATTGCTAATGCTAGAGCTCAACTCTTGGAAAGCTGTCGTTGTCTGCGGTTCGGGGTTCATAGTTTTATGTTTATCTCAAAACCGCACCTATCCAAAGAATAAAAAATTAACCACAGGAGGGGCGGGAAAAAAATCTAAATCTTCTTTTGTTACCCAATTTCATGTGGGGTCGGAGTTTATAAGAAATGCGTTTTACTTGAGAGTGTAAGGTAAACCAGCCATGGCTGACGTTGCCTAAATTGCATAGTTCTTATACTTCAGACTAGAAGTCTTCTCAGACGCGTTGGCCCGGTCAGTAGCCCACTTTCCGCCGCTTCACTAGTTGAATCATCTTGTAACTGTCTACTTGAAGGTATTGTCCCGTTTTTGAACTCTCTGTGTGAACGTCTTTCTGAAAGTTCATCATGTCTGGCGGCCTGTTTTTCATTAAAGATTGCGCCATGGTACACAGCCGCTGGGCATTTCGCATCTGCTGCTCGCTGAAGGAAAGCTTCCCGGTCTCTTTGTCTTTCTCCATAATACAGCCTCGCCAAAGCTGGTTCCACCCCGAGCTGACTTTCCGCAACATGTTGTTTGTGATCAGCTCTGGCGCCAGTACGTGTGACTCCAAATGGGCGTATGCAGTAGCAACATCTACGTATCCTATGGTTTTCTCATTTGTATGGTTGGTGATGATACGCTTGTTGACTCTGTCTGCCATCTCCCTCCATTTTTCCGAGATCTGTATGGCAACATTTTGCCAATTACAGTCTGTTACTCCGCTGCGCATAATCCTCGCAATGGCGCGCATGTCCCTGCTCTCGACGCCCACAGATTGATGGTCTTTGGCAACGTGCGTTGGATAAGTGCAAAGTGGACATTCTGATTGTGGTAAAGGTTCCCCGTAAGTGTCATAGAAATCCTGTTCTTCGGGAAGACCGACATAATCATAAGTTTTCTCCTTCTTTTTGGCCGTTCCAGCTTCTTCTGCTTCCATTGCCTGGTCGAGTATGTCGTCTAGCGACGGCCCGGGGCGTCTTCTGCGCCTACCTCCGCGGTTTCCCGCCCCTGCTGCGCCCCCATTAATTTCTTGCTGCTGCGCGCGCCGCCTTGGTCGCCCGCCTTGGCCGCCGCCCATTAAATCATCCAAACTAAAGCCCCCTTGCATTAGTCACAACCTTAAGCGGTGTAAAAAAACCGGTCTCGTGTTTAGCAACGAGGCAAGAACAAACATGTTTAATATATGCATTTTTCGTGAAGTTTTCCATTTATTTATTTATCTATTTTTATTTTTGCAACGGGTGTTTGCAGAATGGAAAACCGGAAAGAAAAGACATTATTTCATCGTGCACTGCACATCGCTGGCATTAGGCCGTCTGTTTCCAATGTAATGCTATTCCAAGAACTAAAAAAGTTCGGCGACACCGCGCGAATAGCTCGTCACAGCGACGCTACACGGTGCTTTGTGGACTTTTGGGACATAAGAAGCGCGCGGAAATTTCACGCATATGCCAACGAAAGTAGACCCGAGCATGCTACATGGGGGTATGACCTGTTCGTAGCCCCTTCCCACCAGCAGTATGTTGTTAGCTCAAGAGTATGGCGCGATACATTGGTGTTTGAATTCGGTCGTAGAGTTGAAGACTCAGACGTGCGTGTCGTTCTGCAGTGCTGTGAAACCTTCGGAGAGGTTCTTGCGCACAAGAAGGAAGAAGGACGAGTGTTTGTAAAATTTTTTGATTCTCGTTGTACTGTTAGGGCGCTTTCTAGTACCATGCATCCTGCGGCACTCAGCAAGATTGTTTCAATGTCTAAAGTATCTCTGATGCTCAGAGAATGGAACCCCATCTGGTTTAACCGTGGTCCGCCAATTTCCTCCCGATCTCGACAGCGATCTTTTTCGCGATCTCCTCAAAAATCCCTTGAAACTCGCCAACGAAGATCTCGGTCTCGTTCGCGCTCTCCGAAAAGGTCCCGTGGAACTCGCCAACGAAGATCTCGGTCTCGTTCACGCTCCCCGAGAAGGGTTCACGGGACCAACAAACGAAGATCTCGGTCTCGTTCACGCTCTCCCTCTCGTAAGCCAGAGAACCGCCGTCATACAAAGCAAAAGTACAACGAGCCGTACCAAGAACCTGACTATAATTTGAACGGAGAACAGCAGATGTTTGTTCTTGAGTGTTGTCGTCGTAATCTCGGGCTTTTGCAGTGGCTTTGTCAAAATGCGGGATACCAACCTTTAAATTCTGTCTCTTCGTTGGGTTCAAATGGTCATTACTCTTCGGCGCCTCCTTCCCGGCAGACATCACCTCAATTTGATCAGGCCACCATACTTGAATTGACCAAAAAGCTGCGCTCAATCAACGAGCGTTTGAACACTTATAAATAAATCTCGAAAGAGCTTTTCGCCAATTTAGGGGGAGGTTGGTTTTAATTGAGATAAATGGAAGAGGGTGAGAGTGGTAGTGGCTTTTCCGTGACGGGCGAGCGGCCTAACAATTTGTTGTTTCCTCCTGGACTGGATGACAGCGAAAGTAGTAGCGGCGACGAAAGGATACAGTTTCTACCTCCGGTTCTTCCCGCGCACGGAGCACAGAACACACTCGGAGATGACCACCAGGAAATGGACATCAGCGTTGATAGTGACGAAATAGAAGACCTCGATGAATTTGACAGCTTCAGCGATCTGTTACACAGTGAAGACGACGCCGAGCAGCAGGGTCCGCCAGTAGATCTGATGCTCAGGGACCGCGCGGAAGGCTACGTCGCAAACACAACCAACGAAAGGGACCGCCACGAGATACGGCGACTCATGCAGGAGATTGAGGAAGAGACCGGGGATTTGGGATTTAATGAATTAGGCGGCGCTGAAGACGAAGATTCGGGTGACAGTAGTGAAGACGAGCTGGATGCACCGAAGTTGTTTGACGAAACCCGCTACTCGACAAGCTATCAAGAGCTCTCTTCAAAGATAGAGAGCCTAGGGCATTGGCTCCATGGTCATCTGGTCAGGTTTGAGGAGAGAACACAGACTTTTGAGGAAAGCTATAGATTTGAGCACATCTACAGGTCATGGGTACAATTTCTGGCCGTGCATGAGTCACTGATGAAGGAAGCAAGGTCTATTGTGACACGAAAGGACCGATCCCCGCTTGTGTGCTACGGATCGATGATTTTCTGCAACCTGTTGCAGTTGCATGTACTGAAGACAGTGCAGAAGCTAATTGAAGGGAAGAAAGAGCTACGACGGCGCTTTCAACAAGGGGAAGATGACGCCGGTGCGACTGACGTACGTAACTACGAGACACTGCAAGATGAACCAGAGGGAATACGACTTCTCCGGATACGGGTCACTCATCTGGGCGCCGATTGTGGCTCGTGGGGGACACCGCTTTTAGAAGAGGAGTATGAGCTGGATCAAGAGTTACAGAAGATGACGGACGAAGAGTGGGCAGCTCGCGTCAGGGCCGCGGAAGGCGAGGAGCGGTGGAAGACCAGAAAGGGCAGGGCACCTAAACCGTACACACCAAAGGAGCGGGTTAAACTACCCCGACACAAAACCGTGGTGGAGTATACACAATTGGAGGTGACGCGAGCATTGAAGCTGATAACACGGTACATCGACACACTTTCTCCAACGGCGGCGTTGCGGGATTTTTTCCAAGCGCTGATGTGGCGTAACGGGCTTTTTTTTGTCAAGGACCAGAGCAAGGATACACTGGACGACGAGAAGCACAGAACTGCCCGCAAGGACGAAGATGGCGAAACTACTTACATGATAAATCGCATCTACTGCTTCTTCACCTACTACTACAGCTGGGCCATCATGCGGCGGTGGTATTACTACGATCTCTACGACGGAGAGGAGAACGAGTTTGTTCCGCGCTTCCGCGCCCATCCGCGCCTCGAGAAAGCAGACATCCGCTGGTTAATCGCCAACCAAGTCAAACGCACGGATCCTCGGTTTGTTGCGCGCTCCCTCAACAACGACAGCGTTGGGGTGACGCTCGAAGAAATCAAAATCGTGAAGGACTGGATTCAGGGGACACTCTTCCCTAGTATGGGGATGGAAGGGTTCAATCAAAAGTATGAACAAACAATGGAGGAAGCTTACCGCTTTTCGGGGGACCTGGATCACTTCAAAGTGATAGAACCGCGCCGCCCAAAGAACACGGCAACTGTGCTAGCTTATGCCCGGCAAGAAGACCCCGACGCCCGTGATTCTTTTGTTGAAGAGGGCAAAGTCTCTATCCAGAACATCATCAACTCTGTGGGCACCAGTCACATCAATGATCTGTTTGTTTTCAATTCAATTGACGCCTACTTTCGGATGCACATTTCTCAAGAGATTTGCTGGCGCGACACGTTTGTGGTGGAGTCAGATTGGCTACAGGGGGCATCCTTTCTATTAAGCAACTCGCCGCTGCCATTCATGGTACAGATATTTAGCAAGTACTGGATAATGGTAGAGACTCGCCTGTACCGCACAAAGACGAATCTGGAGGCTCTGGCGCTGTGGTTCAAGTTGATGGATCGGTGGTACGACGGCGCGCTGGAGAAGGAAGACAAGTCCAACGGCGAGTTCGTCGTGACCACTACAATCAAGCCGCTGCTAGATAGCATTTGGCGCCCTCAAACGAGGTACGCTGACCTTGGGGACGGCATACACGACAGACCTCTGTAAAGGGAGATAATCCCAGCGTCACACGACCTATTTTCCTCGTGGCAATGAAATAAAAAGCTTCTTGGTTAAGGGGGCTTCTTGCATTGGTTAAAGTAAGAAGTTTTGTGGGTGTCACGCCTGTAGAGCGGAACCTGAATGAGTAACACTCAGAACTACAGACCCAAAGGCCGCCCGGGAATGAGCGCGATGGGTTGGTATGGGGCTGGTGAGACGCTCCTGAACATGGCAGAGATGGGGCAGCTCTACGACATGTACTGGGATAACGAAGCGGTCCAGGTGTCGAGAACGGCCATACAGGCGCGCGTGTTCTGTGACCCGTTTGACGTGTCTGTGAAGGGATTGGGCGGCAAGACCCAAGGACTACAGAAAACAACAAAGACTGTCATTTCCGACTACTGGATGCCCACTCTTCCCAAGGTCCATGATCACATCAACATGTTTGGACTGTGCCCGTATATTTGGAAGAAAATACCACAATCACCGCATGTCTATCCCATAGTTCCCGATTGGGGGACCTACACTATCACATACAAGACTACGCGCAAGGGTACACAGTTTTTCTTGTACTGGAGTGACGAAGGGATGCCCGAAAAAGCGTCAGGCGTGTTTTGGGTAATAGGCGAAAAGGCCCCAGAGAACGGGAGATTCAGGAGCATCATGGCAACACTCCGGAAAATGGTCATGATGGAGATAAACAACCTCAGGGCGTGTGCCAAGGCTGCTCATCTTGCCGCAAATCCGTTCTACGTCTTTGAGAACTCCCCGAAGGGCAACGAGGACCTTGCGGACTACCTAACGGTGGAAGAAGCATTTGGGAAAAAAGAGGTCTTTAAGCAAATGGGAGACCGCAACGAAATCATGATGCACAAGTACGCCATGCAGCGAAACAACTTTGAGAACGCCCTCCTAGAGACTGCTCTTGGACCTCACTTTGGCTACAAGCGCTCCAATCCGATGCCTAATTGGAGCCCGTCTCACACGGACGCGTACTCTGACACACACAACGAATTTTTGTCTCGCTCTATTGTGATGGATCCAGGGTTTCAAGTCAGAGAAGCGCCACGACCCGCCATTCTGATGAACATGGAGCAGATCTGGTCAAAGCTCTCGAGGGAAGCTGCCGCTCTCATGGGCTTCCCGCTGGAGTTTGCTATACCAATGAGTAATCAGCGGAGCGGAAATGTGCAAGGAAACGCTCGGTTCCTCAACCAGAACGTGAAGCGACTGCGCGCTGACTTTGTTGCTTATGTACGGCGCATGTGGCTGCTCTCCTATGGGCAGCTGGTTTTTCGGGAGGCTCGAAACATGACTTGGAGGGCTATCACCAAGCCGTCGCTGGCCAAGGAGTTCAAAATGAATGACCAAATAGACATCACAATTGAATGGCCTTGCATTCCCGAGCTCTCGTATGAGCAACTCCGACAGTTTCATTTGGACGGCTGGATATCTCACGAGGACATGGCGTGCCAGGCAGGTGGGATGTTTGGGTTTCCCGACAGCATTGTTAACTGCAAGGGCGGCAAGCTTCCCGAGCAGCGCGAGCAAGAGCTGAAAGAGAAACAACTGGCCCTCCAAGAGCGCGCTCAGAAAGCCCAGGAGCGCCAGATGCGGACGCAGAATCAGATGGCCATAGAGCAGGTAAAGCTTGGGGAAGTGGAGAGCGACAAGAACCCCGAGAAGCGCAAGCGCCAAGACAAAGACAGCGACAACGACGACGACTTGAAAGAAGAGTCCACAGAAGATGCCGCCAAGCGGGATAAAAAGAAAGCAGAAGACTCGGAGCGGGAAAAGAAACCTGGGAAAGAAAAGAAAAAGGAGAAGGAAGGCGACGACGACGATGAAGACGCCAAGAAGTCCAGCAAGAGGCGCAAAACGCGGGAAGCCGCAACAAAGAAATCCTTAATGGGCCCGCTTAAAGGAAAAGGGAAGACTATCGGCGGCAAGCCCAGACGCAAGAAGCGCTATTTTTTTTGTTGCCATGGTGGTTAAAAAAAAAAAAAAAAAAAAAAAAAAAAAACAATGCGTGCAGGGCGGTTACAATATCTTGTTGTCTTGTTGCTCTGTGTGACAGCATCTATGTGGGATCGCCAAGAGAGAAGAAGCCGCGCTCGTGGTGTCTCATTCACTGCAGCGTTCTCGGAAGTCGCGGGACCCATGTGGAGGAGGGTCGTCGGAGGTCTCAGAACCAAACATAAAATGGAATAATTCCCAGGATTTTCTCAAAATCAGTTTAATTAAAATTTTATTTTGGTCAAAGGTTGTGTATATCATGCTTCAATCTAGTAATTTGATAAAGGTTTGCAAAACGGGCGATAAGGAGGCATGCAAGGCCATCCTCGAGAACGAAGATGTTGACGTCAACCTCCAAAACAAATACGGGGATACGGCTCTGATAGGTGCAGCCTATAATGGTTACACGGAGATCGTCGAGTTGCTGCTGGCCCACCCCGAAATCGACGTCAATGCCCAGAACGCGTACGGGATCACGGCTCTGATCAATGCAGCCGAGAATGGTCGCACGGGGATCGTCAAAGTGCTGCTGGCCCACCCCGAAATCGACGTCAACCTCCAGGACGTGTACGGGTGCACGGCTCTGATCGAGGCAGCCGAGCAAGGTCACACAGAGATTGTCAAAATGCTGTTGGCCCACCCCGACATCGACGTCAACACCCAAGACGAATATGGGAGCACAGCTCTTTACTGGGCAACCAAACGCAGGCACACAAAGATCATCAAATTGCTGCTAGCCCACCCCGACGTCGACGTCAACCTCCAAAACCAGCGGGGGACCACGGCTCTGATCAAAGCAGCCGGGAAGGGTCACACGGAGATCGTCAAATCACTTCTGGCTCGTGGTGCCCATGTCTGCGAGATCAGAGACAAATTCGCCGATGAAATCAAAGAGATCCTCCGAAACTGGAAGTCCTACGCGCCAAAAAGCAAAGAAGATCAAGTGAAGGAGATCTTTACTCATACGCGAAACCACCTTCGTTTGCAAGGAATCGAGCCAATGGGAGCGCACTATGAAAACAGAACACATGCAATGATGAAGCAGATTATTATTGACGATATGGTGGATTGGGCTATCTTTGAGGCTCTTCGCACGCCTACGGAGAGAAAAAGTGATCTACCGAAGGAGGTCCCGAAAAAAACAGAAATCCTGCAAACCGAAAAATGTGGGAATGTGGAGTCTGACACGTATCTAGGATGCGGGCCTGTGAAAAAGGGAGAGTCATGTTCACTGGCGAACAACGAATTGAAACAAGTCGCCCCAGAGCCCAAAGAAGTGTCCGGCGACAAGTTACACCTTGTTTTGAGACTGACTTCATGTCCAAAGAATCTTTCAAATAAAGAATAACGATATTTTAAAAGAGAATCAAATCTCAAGACATTTTTATTGACTACAGTGTCACAACCAATGCCATCTGTGTGGTGATGTCGCTCGTGTCGTCTCTGTTTCTTTACATAGTATGACTTCTTTGCGAATGGGAGAGAAAAAGACATGGAAAAGACGCCAACCGTGTGGCAGATTGCGCTCATGATACTGATTTCTGCTTTTTTTTTTTTTCTTGGAAGGCGGCCGGTGGATTGCCGGACTAAATTAAAGAGAAATGTTGTGGGCTATTGTAAAGTTCTTGTTTTCGAGAAAGGGGCTCCCGAGACATTTCTAAGGATGCTTGCGGCAAAGATCAAGCGACAACGAGAAATCCGAGCCAGGATGGCGGAAATTGTGGAAAGCGAAGAAAATGGGGGCGTCATCGACCTGACAGGCGCTGATAACGACTCCAACGAGAAGGAGGAGATACCAACAACACTGAAAGACCGCTCGAGGAATAGTGTGATGCTGGGGCAGTGTAGTTACTGTGGGGAACCAATTATCTCAGAGGACATTGAGAACGGTTCAGTTTCTGTCTGTTGCGAACAGGATTGTGAGAGTTATGTGTGTATACTGTGTTCAATGGGCACCTTCTGTATGGCGGGGAACTTAATGGAGTGGTGCCCGATGCATAGAAGCGCTAGGAACAGCGCGACAAAATTGGCTGCGAGGGCAATGAAGGCAGCTTTCACGCGAGCGGGTGGGAGAATCAACCGCACGTCGCTCGAGCCGGTTCTTGCCGTCTTAGTGGAGACATTGACAGATGTGTGCCCGTGCACGCAGTGCGCTTCGATACTGAGAAAGGGGATAGATTCGTACTTTCGGGTGTACGAAAAACACATGGCCGAGACGCCGAAAGTCCAGGCTGTTCGCCGACCAAGGAAGCGTAAAGTGGCGGCTGTTCAGCCCGCAGAAGTGGTAGAGAACCAGAAGGAGGACTGCCAGGAAGACAGGGATGGTGACAAGACACCTCCGGTGCAACGGAAGCGCTTAAAGGCAGGTAATCCGGCGAGCGATCTACAGATCACACAATCGGATGTATCAGGAACTGAGAAATGAATAAAAAAAAAAAAACACACTCAGTTGTTTTTATTTTGTAGTTCCTTATGTCTCCCTCTTTGCACTGTTCGCTATTTTCCCCCAACTCTCCGCCGTCTATCCGCGAAGCGCAATTCTCACTTTGAGTTCGCTAGTAAGCCGTAGTCCAGCCAAACAACGCGGCATTCGTCTCCTCCCAAGAAACCTCCTGTCTCTGCAGTATGATGGATCGGTTGTAACGGATGATAGTGTCCGCTTTAGCACGGCGCCACGCATCCGAAGCGGCGGTGTTCCTGTGGAATCGATCCTGTTGGCGCGCCCGTTCAGGAGCTTTCATCCCAAGCAAGGCCGGGTGCCGTGAGATCTGCCGCTCCAAATTCTCAACTCTTTTCTGGGCTTTGGCGTCGTTCTCCAACCGGGCCCTCTCTTTGGCACTTGAAAAGGCATCCTCTAGTGTACCCTCTTCAATTTGTTTGATGGCTTCAGTAAGGGCGTCAACGGTATCTTTGTTGCCCTGTGCCGTTCCCCTGTACACCCTCTCTCTCCACTCCACCAAAGATTTCCACTCCAGATACGCTTCCACCTCTTCGCTATCATTGGGCAACGACTTGAGCGCCCTGCGATGGTCTTCCAAGAGCTTCGCGTACGCCTTCATCCTCGTGCTGACTTCTTTCGTGAATGTTTTGTGTCGTTTGGTACCTTCCATTTGCGCAACACGTATTTTTTTTAAAAAAAAAACTTTTGAATTGCACTTCTGCCTCTTCGAGAACCCCCCTTTGCTTTTAACTAAATGTTTCTGAGTTCAAATGTATATTGCGAAATGCCGCCGAACATTGCACTCATTAAGATTATGTTGGGTGTAAATGGGCAATAAACAGAGCGATCCGCTTGATGACATCACAGTGGATCGCCAGCAGACCGAGGAAGCGCGCGCTAAGGCACGAGAGCATGGCTTGGAAGACGCAGATAACATAATTGTCCGCGTGCAACCGCCCGTACCCATTGTAATGGAAGAAGCGCTTTCGGACGGGTATCTGGCAGAGTTCAATCACCAAGACACCACACAAGAGATACGCATCAAAGTGGACCAGGTGGAGAAAGACGTGCGCTTAGCCCTTGAACACATCGCAGAGAGAGGCGGGTCGCTGGATGACATTAGCAACAAGACACAGGAGTTGATGGATTCCAGCAGAGAGCTGTATTTGAGCACGGCTTCGTGTACAGCTCGTTTCTGGGAAAGACTGCGCTGGGGTTGCATTTCGTGTCAGCCAGCTTATAGATGCCCACCGGCCGGCACGCCTAATAAATCATAATTCCTTGCATGTGTAAGGGGGGATGGTAGTTGATTTTGTTTGGTTGGAAAAGAGATGAATCTGAAGCAGCTATGGTCGTTGCTGAAATCTTTTATTATGCGTGTTCTGAGGCGCGCTGCGATGGTGTGGAGCCCAGCAAGGGCCATGGACTCCCTGGCCTTTTATTTGCTTGTGGGGGTGGCTGTGCGGCTCTATTATGCGCTCTTGCGTGGGATGCCGCAGCTTTCTGCAATACACGCGGAACTGCAACAAGTGACAACAATACTTGACATTGCGTTGTCAATAATTTGTATTGCGCCTTACGAAGTGACAACCGGTGAGATGGTGCATATATTTCCGTTGACAGTTTATCACTGGGGCATTTCTTTGTTTCTGTTGCTGTTGATGCATAGGGTTTACGGGGTAGAACCGGGGTCGTGGCTCTACGCATTGTTGTCGTTGCGTCGGAAGAAGCAGCGCGTGAGTACGGCAAGTGTGGTAGACAAGGGCGACGAAAAGGGGTTCTGCTCCAAGAAGAAGGGTGTCTGGTTTTCCAGTTCCCGGAAAGCGGTCCTGAAAATTATCCTGCGGGCTACTGCAAAAAGAAGTCCGCAGGATGCACTCAATGTCGCTTGCTTGTCTCCCATGAGTTACAACATGCCAGAGATACAGAACTTGCTTGCAGTGTCCGAGCGGTGGCATGCTCTCGAGACAGTGGCACACAAACTAAGGAAGCCAGAGATGGCGCCCGACATGTTCCACACACACTCGTACGCACTGGTTCTCGGGATTGCCGAGGACCTGCCTCCACTGGGAGAGGACCACACACCTATCAAATGGCACGTCATTGACCCGACTACAATCAAGGCAATCGATACCAAGCACACGCCTGGGGTCATGTATCTAGACATCCGTCAACCCGAGCTTTCCCCGCCAAAGGTGGTGGTGATCAGCAGTCTGGACTGCGACAAGGATAAGATGATGAGCCCGTGGTGCTTTCTTTCCAAACAGGAGTGCGCCAAGCATCACGAGAGGCATTTTTATTATTATGCAGCGCCGAAGCAACCAAAAGGGGTCCCGAGCCTGCTGGAGCCGTTCTTTCAGCCCCGCGGGTTCCATTCCATGTTCTACAGACTCGTTTCCTGGTGGGACAAGCTATGTAACAGAGAGGAACTTTATTACGACGCGCCGACAGACCAATGGTTTGCGTGCACGGACATTATTTTTCGCGTAACAGCTGTCCAGATACCGGAGGAGTGCCAATGATCAAATTTCTGTGTACTGCTGCTGGCGCTTTGCTAGTTCCTCGGGATGCTTGGGGTATAAAAAAGCACATACAAGAAAGGAAGATCGCGTACGAGAAAAAGAAAATAAACCCACTTCAGGCGCCAAGCCTTTGAGACCGTTACCTTTTTTTTTTTCTCTCTCTATTTTTTTTTTTTTTTTTTATTTCACAAAGAAACACTTGGATCAAAGTCATCCTCTTCCTCTTCCTCCTTGTTTTTGCCTTCCATAACACTGCGAGATCTCTTACGGGTAACATTCTCTTGCTCTTGCGTGACTGCCGCTTGATTGTAGTCGCCGTAAAGCTCTTCCGTGTGTACAGTCTCCTCTTTGTCGGGATCTGGCCCGTAGAGTTCTTCCATGTAAGCCATTTGATCTTCCTCCGCTTCAGCTTCGGGGAGGAGCATTGACAAGTCATATTCTTCTTCTTCCTTCCCCTTCCCATCGCTGGCTTGCCTTAGCGCATCTTGTGCTTCCCGCGCGGAATTCTGTCGCTCAACTGCGCGACACCAGGCATCAACTACTCGATCAAACTCTTCGTCGTCCATCCCTGTAGGTGCCTCCGTGACCTCTGTAGTCATCTCACAAACAAGCCCCGTTCCGTCAAAGTCCCATTTAAAGGGTAGCCCGCTCTTGACCTGCTGTATGGTCGGACCGTGCTCTTTGACGCCTTGGGGCTTCCACAGAACTGACAACGAGCGGAATTCGGGCAAAGGATCCCGCTTTTGTCTGCCAGGAGCGTCGCGAATCATCTCGTAGTTTGGGCTTGCTTTCAACAGCTGCGACAAGATGGTGTCTCGGGGCCACGGCTCTCGCTCTGCAATGGCTTTAATGTCGGCGTAGTTTCCCCAAATAATTGTGCGCTTCCGCGGCCGGGTCCACGCAACATACAAAGGAGGCCGTCGCCAGTGCTCACCGGGATTGCTGTGCACGTAGGTCACACTGACATCCACCGTCATGCCCTGCGAAGCATAAGCGGTGACGCAGTAGGCATAGCGAACAAACGTCGGATCGACGTGGCGCTTCTTATCCATGAGAAGGACCCGGCCATCTTCTAGCTCCACTTCGCTGCCGTCGTACTTGACGCGCTTGACTATGGCAATCTCGCCGTTGAATACCGTAGGGTGCTTGGGTTTGCAGTTTTTGTAGTCCCACTCACCCACAAACTTATCCTTGAAGATGATCTTGGTGCCGGGGCCAAGATACAGACCGTCTCTGTTTTTGGGTAGAGCCGACATTGCAGAGTACTTAGACTGTGATCCGCGGATGCAAACCTGTTTGGTGACATCCAGCTTGCCCTTCTTCAGCAGCCATTCTCTAACCCGGTGCGAGATCTCGTCTACTTCCTTGTTGCGGAAAGAGAAAAACAGCCACTGGGAAATGTCGTCATTAGCATCCTTGAGTACGCTGGGCATCACATTGTTGACGAACTGGGTCGTATTGGGGCACGCTGAGGGATCTATCCGGACCAAAGCGTTGTCTTTGTCATCTAGCACGGCCTTGAAGTCTGCAAGGCGGCGAGAATTGATCACGGCCCACTCCACCTCATCTAGTCTATTTTCCAACAATAGCTGAGCCGAGAAAGGGATATAGGCGCCATCACCTTGGCGATGCTGCGTCTTCAGTTCAAAGGTGTGCTCTGGGAAGGCGTTCTTGAAATCAACAGCTGGGCAACCTGGGTTGATTGGTTGCTGTTGGTGCTCATCCATGACAAGCACAAACTGCAGCATGCCACGCAGTCCCAGTGACCGCCTGGCACCCACGGATTTGAGCAACCGATGCATCAGACTCAGGGAAACGTTTGACGCCTCATCGAGCACAACCACGTCAAAGTTCGCTGCCCACATAGCCCCCCACTCGTTGTAAAGCACGGTGTGGTGTACGTGATGTACGGTGTACGCCTGACCTAGTCTCTCTTTGTGCTGCATTACCATAGTCCCGACAAATGAAACAACCAGCACCCTCAAGAAGCGGGCAACAGTCCAAACAATACCCGTCTCAGACTTTCCCGTGCCCGGGGAGCCTGTAACAATAGTCAAGGGCCACCCAGCAAGGATGTGCTGTGCTGCTTCCTTCTGGCCGTCGTCCAGATCTCCCGCTAGCACAGACGGCACGGCATTCCCCGGCCGCAAGGCGGGCACTGACTTCAATTGGGACATGTCTACTAGCGCCTTGACAATGATGCCTGCCTTTAAATGATCCTTCTCGCGAGCAACATGAGTCTCGCCCACCTGCACCAAGACGCCCGCCCGCAACAGGAACACTAGAGCGCGATCCAACAGCTCTGCGTCGTTCTTTCCCCATTGACTTTGCAGGTGCTCGGATCGCAGCCATGTCAAATCAAAGCTGGTGTACCCGACTCGTTTGCGGATCTCCTTGATGCTTTTGGTATACAAACGTAGTGCGCACATGATGTCATCCGGTGGGCGATGTACGCGGTACTCCGTTAAAGCTCTGACAAATCCATCGTAGCTGAGTTCTCCCATCCCTTCGTACTTCTTCCCACAGTTCCGGTAAAAGCACAACATCCACGGCTCCTTGCTTGCCACCTGATGAAGATCAGCCAATTGCTCGCGCTTCATCTGACTCAGGGTTCTTCCGCGCTTGGAATTGTCTCCTGCAAAGATCCGCCGTAGCCTCGGCACCATCTCGGAGGTTTGTAGACGAGCACCTCCTTTGATGCTGGCCACAGAAAAAAAAACTCGTTCCAGGTCGTCAACAGCAACTTCTTTGTCTTTGTTCCAGGAGAGCTGCTTCGCCAACATCATTTGCACCAGCGCTTTTTTGGCGTCCCGGTTGTTCTTGTATGACTTGAACTCATTCACAAGCATGTAAATGGCGTCGCTGATGCGTACATGAGACGGCCGTTGTGCCCGCAGGCGAAAGTTGGACGGCGAAGCCATTAACTTTGTGTCTTTGACGCGAAAAGAGCCCTTATAAATCATGTAGGGCGCCTCTGCCATCTCCAGTGTACCAAAGAAGGCGAGTCCTTGGTATTCTTTCGTGCGCCTGTTCCTTTTGGCGGTTTCTTCTGCCTCTTTTGCTTCCGGGCTGTCGCAGGTCACAAACTGTACAGTGTACCACAAGCCCGGCTTCTCTTTGTATTTGTGGGCTGCCACAACTCTAATCGAGGCACCAAAGACGCTGGGGTCCTGCCAAGCCTGCCGACGCCCCCGCATTACGTCCAGAAAAATAAATAAATTCTGCTGTCACAGCAATTCCAAACAAAATCAGGGTGATCTACAGCGCGATCTCAAAAAAAAAAAAAAGTAAAATTTTTAATCAATGGAGGAGTGCAAGAAGAAGAAGCCGCGGTCTGTGTGTAGCCTTTTCAACTCAGATTTGTGGCGCATGCTATGTGACAGGCTAGAAACCTTGGACATACTAGAGCTAAGCCTCCTGTTACACAAGAAAAGTTTTCGTAGCAGAATACTGAAAATTGGTCTGCATGACCTACGGTTTGATAAGTGTCGGGTTGATTTAGCGGCACTGACAAAGTTCTTGGATCAACATGGGCTCCGAGAAGGCGTGGTATCTCTACGGGCGCGGCGCACAACATTTTCCTTTCCGCCAGATAAATCCCTGGAATACTTTGTGGAAGAATGGCATGGTCTAAGTGCAGTTGTGCTGCAGCATTGCGCCAGGGAAAACGACGCATTGGATGACGAGCTATACAAAGCAGTGCCCCCGCGCAAGCTTGAAAGGTTGGTACATCATTACATTGGGACGTGGTACGACGCCGGCATGGTCGACATGGAGGACTATTTTGCTAATTGGAGCGCGCTATGCGTGAACTGCATGATGCCGTTTTGTGTTTTCGTATATGCCGCTGATCGTTCTTCCGGTCTGCTTAACGGCCCGTGGTTGGAAATTCGCAGTAGTACGGGCACGGAAAGAGATAGCGAAAAGATTGATAGCAAGTGTATAAACAACAAGTTTTTTCATTATTTTGTTTTTTTTTTTTTTTTCTTTCCTAAAATGTTCCTGTTAGAAGCGGCCAGAGTCTCTGCGCTTCGCTTCGGCCTTTTTGCGCCTCTGTTCCGCCAGAATCTGCTCGAAGCTCTTGACATTTCCAAAGAGAGGCTGTGTACGTTCCTGCTGCTCCTGGCCAACCAGATCCTCGTCCGAGTTAATCTCGGAACGGTGGCGATGGCGATGGCCGTATCGGCGGTCATTCACGGACGAGCCCACCTGCTTGGTGCTGTATGTGTCTGTTTTTCTGACATCTCCTCGTCTGACAAGCCGCGACAGTCCCTCCTTTCTGTTCTTGGAGGGCGTAAGGGTCTGTCTTTTGGAAGAGGCGCGGATGGGACTGTTTTCGCGCTTGTCAAGCCGCAAGCGGGGTGCGCGTTCATTGGAGCGGGGGTTCCTCTCCACCAAGCGAGGGGGCTGGCCGATGTCAGCTCCCACGTTGCCCCAGTAACCGGGGGATGTAAAGTCTTTGTTGATTGAGCTCGAAGACAAAGCAGTGTTTCTCTCCTCCTTAGTGGGGCGTCTCTGCTTCCTGTAGGACGCGGTGACAGGGGACGCGCGCTCCTGCTTCTTGCCGACAACCCTGTACACGGGGACAAAGCCGGGTACGGTGGCCTTCATGAACTTGACGGTGGGCACCGGGGCGCGGCGGGAGAAGGCGTGGTACAGGTGCACAGTGTTGTTGTAGTCTCCCTTGTAGTTCTTTTTGTGGCGGTGGTTCTTGTCGACCCTGACAACAGTTTTGTGGTGCTGCACGGTGGTGTGGGCGGGTGCATAACCCTGGCCGTAGTAGTGACTGTGTCCGTTGTAGCGTGGGTAAGGGCCCCGGCCATACCACCAGGATGGCGCATCTCTGTAGGGATGAGCGTAGGCAAAAGGCTTGTACGCGGTTGTACGAGTCACGTTGTGCACCGTAACAGTCTTGCCGTTTCCGTCCTTCTTGTCGCGCTTCTTGGCCTTGCGCTTCTTCTTCCGCTTGCCATCTCTGACCACAATGATGACATTATGTCCCATGGGCCAGTTAAAAGCATGGTCTGCGATGTCCCGGTACTGGGTGTACTCGTTGGGAGTGGCCTTGACAGTAGTTCCTCCCAGAACTCCTTCGCCGACGTAGTTTGCCAGGCAACCGTGGACTACTGCCTTGTCGTTACGCAAGCCGACACGGAGAGCCGTCAGAACACTGCCAGACAGGTCGTTGATCACCTCCTTGGGGGTACGACTTCCAGCGGCTTCGGTCTCGGCAAAGTCAGACACAAACTGATCGTCAATGCTCTCCGTCAGTACGTCGCGAATAGTGTTCTCAATAGGGCCATTGAACTCACAAAGCTTGGTGAGCTGAGTTTCAGTTTCCGTGCCCTCCAATTGACTGGCCACTTCGTCGGCCAACTTAGCGCGGTTGTCATCCCACCAATTGGCCAACAGAGCTTCCTTGTTGGGGTCCATCGCAACAGCCACCTGACGGGGAGGATTGGCCAAGTGGAGACGCTCTTCGTTGTACCAGACTCTAACTGCATCCTCATAAGCCGCCAGCCGATCGGGGGACCACCCGACAATGGGCTCATCCAAGTCGTCAACCAGTTCCAGGCGCTTGTAGTCGCGAGCGCCTGTCATGGCAGCAATCCCTTCGCGGACACGGTCGTACCAACCATTGGTCCAGGGCTTCACAGCGACTTTGGTGGGGCGACCATCCTCCGTCAGCTGCACGAGCATATGGACAGGCTTATATACCTGGCTTTCGGGGACCAAGTCAAACTCTTTTCCAACCAGATCATGCCACACACGAAGCGGAAGCGTTCCCTTGGGAATGCGAGCTGCTTTGGTTTTGTATTGGTCAGTAAATTCCATCCTTTTTCTTTTTTCTTTTCTTCGACGGTTCAATGTAAATAAAGGAAAGAAATAGGGCTCTCAACGACAGCTCCTACTAGTCTTCTTCCTTTTTGTTCAAATGCATTCTTCGTTGGTGTTAATACTAAAGTCCCTTCTAAAATGCGGTAAGAGAAACAGATACCTGATCTAAACTATGGTCTAAAAAAAAAAACAGGCGAAACTTAATTTGGAAACACAACAATTTTTTTCACAGAGCAAGGGGAAGGAGTCATGGAAGAGACTAAAGAATCTGCTGGTGACCAGTGTAACGTCTCTGATGGCGTCTACACCGACCCAAAGTTTCGCGCGCAACTCGGGCAGTACTTGGACATTACGAAAAACAAACAAAGCATGTTCCCTAACTTCATGCCACCACCTCGCCTGTTTTGCGCGTATGGACTAAGAAATCAAGGCATTGCAGACGCCGCTGCCCGCATCGCATCAAGTGTCGGGTACAGTGTCTGGAAACTTGACATACCCAAGTTTTTGACCGAGGAGCGTATCAAAGAGTTCCGAGTTGGGTTGGACTGTATGATCAACGACAGAGAACCAGAAGACAAGCATGTGTGTGTTGTCATTGACAACTACCAGCGAGCCGAGCGTGGTGCCCACAGCATCGGGATGCCATATGACTTTGCAGAATCTATGGAGACACTATCGCGCGTTTACGATCTGACGTTTGTGTTATGTATCAACGGACACCCTGGTCGAGTGTCCGAGCTCCTTGTAGAGAACCTAACCATTTTTTGCCTGTTTCACTCACCCGACACAGAGGACCGTGAACTGTTGTTCAGGTACTACCTGGAGCAGCTGCAGCTCACCGCAAAGAAGGCGTCAGAGCATGCTAAACATCTCACTTTTACTGATGATATGGAAGGACTTGCTAGCATGCTGGCAGACAGAAGCACTCACGCCACGGTTGGCCACATAAAAGAGTTCATAACGATCGTATGGCAACAAACTATGAACGTTCTGTGCCACGCAACTGCAGAAAAGCCAGTTGAGTTTGGCCTGGCGTTCGTGGAGGAATTCTTGTGCACCGACCCTCATGGCGCGCTTTCCGTCAACCCCGGCCTCACCGGTGTGCCCGAGGCGGATCTCCGCAAGTACGCAGGGGAAACGACTTTTGAAGAAGATGCGCAATCTGCCAAAGAAAAGGCAGAAAAGTTCATTTTTGCCAGTCCCAACCGAGACACCGAGGCCCCAACAAAACGCAGGAAACGAATGATTGAAATTGAAGAAGAATAAAGTTAACGCCAAATCGGTCGTGAAACATGACATTTTTTTTTTTTTTTTTTTTCTTTTACAAATGAGTGAATACAACAAAGGGGCTTGAAATTTTCATTTCCTTTTTTTTTTATATTTTATTCGACAGTCATGGAGGAAGCGGTGAGCAGCGATAAAGAGCAAGACGAACTTGGCATCCCACCCGTGGTTGCTCTTGTTGACGAGACAGCAGAAGCAGTTTTTCGTGATGCAGTGGTGCAAATGGCGGAAGATGTCGAATGGGGATGTACAGACAACAAGGATACTTCCCACTGCCGAAAGATGCCCGGTGTTATTGAAGCCCTTGTCTGTGAATTTGGTCGCAGATCACGCCATATGATGTATGTTCCCTTGGATGTTTTGTGCCCTCCAATGGCGCCAATTTCTATCAGTACCGAGAAAAGGCATGCCATCACCTCGCGGTGGCGCTTTTGCTTGGCGTGTTATAAACCGATTTCTCAGTACGGCAGGCTTGCCTTGCTCATTGTAACTGGCATCGCAAACGAGAAAAGGAGCGTAGGCTGGCACCCAATGCTGGCGTGCCTAGATTGCACATATACCGTATCCTCTGATTGCTGCTTCTTCCCGTGGGTGGCAACTGTCGCGGGTCTGTGGCAAGATGCTATGGAGAAGGCTCTTAACAGCTGCCCGGTCTGCCTAAAACCGACTGACGGGGGTAAGGTATGCAGTGATGTATGTGAAGAATCCGCCGCGTTCTTGGAGCAGAATGATTCACGAGAGGGGGAAACAGATGATCTGAGGCTGGTTGTACTTGAGCGCATGCGATGCGCAGAGGTATCACTCTACAGTCTTTTATTCTCCAGTCAATGCACGGTCGTTAAAGGGTGCTTTGTGCGTGCTCGGGGGTGCTGCCCGCGCTGCGGCAAAGCAGCATATTGTGCACACCATAAGAAAGAGGGTGAACAACATGTACACGAGGGCAAGTGCAAATCGCACTTGAAAGTCTGGAAAACGGAAAATTTCGTAGATCTGTGAAAATCGCTTGTGAGATTGAGGGGTTTTTTTTTTTGTTGTTTCTCTGCGCAGCACCCTAAAAAAATTCAGTCATGACAGAGTACAATCTTAAAAGACGGAAAATTATCACTGAAGACGACTTGCGTATTGCTATAAGACAAGGAAACATCACCGAGGCTCTTGCGATCCTCCGAACGGCGCGTTTGAATTGGAATGCTCAAGACGTTCGGGGGAATACTGCGTTGCACGTTGCAATCCAACTGGGGAACCGTGCTATCATTGACGCGCTGCTGGACAAGAAAGAGATTGAAGTAAACCTGCAGAATGAAATTGGGAGGGTTGCGCTGCATCAAGCCATAGCCGCGCGAGACGGTGCAACTATTCGCGCCTTACTTGAAAGAGAAGACCTGTGGATCAACTTTCGGGATTGCTCTCAGAGGACCCCTCTTCACTGTGCCATTGATGCCGGCGACAGGGACACGATCGACGCACTGCTTAAAAGACAAGACATTGAGTTTGACCCACCGAGTACAGGAGGGTACACACCCTTGCATCTGGCCATCATAAAGTTTGACGCAAAAACGATGTCCGCGTTGCTGGAAACCGGGCTCGTTGAGTTGAACTCCAACGGTCGGGCTCGTCGCAGTGCTATCCACGTTGCTATACGTACCGGGAATAAGGAAGCCTTCGATACCCTGCTGCGGAGAGGTGGCGTAGATGTCAACGCTCTGACGCTTGATGGGGACTCTCCCTTGCACAGTGCCGTCTCTGGAGACCAGTCAGCGATGATCGAAGCGCTCCTCCGGGATAACCGCGTGTTGGCGAATGTTTATGATAAACACGGTCGCACCCCCCTGCACCTCGCCGTTGCGACTGGTACCAAAGCGGTCGTCGACGCACTCCTGTCAAACAAGACTACAAACCCTAACGCTGTGACAGTCTATTCAAACCGCGCGCAGTTCACACCACTGCATCTTGCGGCTATGCATAACAGGATTGAGATTGTCAAAACTCTTCTTTGCAGAGAGGATGTCAAGGTCAATAATCTCGATGCCTATGGCAAGACCCCACTAGAGTATGCTCTCATGCAAGGATTGTATAAGATTGCGAGCGAGATTATTGTGAGAAAAGATGCAAAGCCTGTCGCGGGTTCAGTCGAATTCTGTTGGCCAGATTACTACACAGAATTTGAGTACCGTGAGTTTTTCGAGACAATGGTGCGGTGTGGTTGGAATCCCGTCGAAGGGTCTAACGAATTCAGCCGAGATTACCCAAAAAAAATTCTTTGCGCTTGGCGCGGGTTTCTGCCGGAATGGGATATACATTCAACCGCAAGACTCTACCCCAACGAGTTCAGGGTGATCATTCGGGCGTGGCTCTTGGTATGCGGAAGGATGCGAGTTCTGCCGAAGGACATGAAACTGCACATGATTCCCTACATCGCTCGAGCCTGGAGAACATTAAAAGATGCATTGTAAAATTTCCCACCGGAGAAGAAGAGGAAAAAAAAAAAAAAAAAAAAGCAGAAATCAGTATCACGACCATTTTTTTATTTTCCCAAGGCGGCGAATCGCACGCTCCTTGTTTAAATTATTTGTTGTGATATGTCGCAGATTAACAAGATGCCGTTTAGAACGAGGAGAAGGGCTTTGGGGTACCCGCTGAGGCGCCTGCCAACGCTGGATTGGAAAACAGAGAGCGAAGAAAAGAAAAAAAAAGTTGCTGAAACAGAGACGGAGGATTTTGACAATTTCGATCTCGCCTTTCTGCTGTTTGAGGTCCTGTCGCGATCCATTGATCGCCACGCGCGGGCAAAGGGGAATGCAATGATGGCTTCGTACCGCCTGAAGTATCACGGCGGCTGGAAGATCATGCTAGAAAGAAAATTCACTCTGGTGGATGAAATCCCTCAGCAAGCCGTGTTCTGCAAGATACGCAAGGCGGTGAGGTCGGGGCGGAGAACGCTTTTTGTGCCTTGTGGAGACTACAGGATCACTCGCTCCTGTATGCAGGCGTGTTTTCCCGATGGTTCTTACAAGGAAGTCGATGAAACGGACAAAGCAAATTTTTATCGACTATATTTGAGGCTTATGGCACGCCAGTCGATTCGCTTGGACAAGCAAAACATACAGCACCGCGCGAATGAACTGTGCAGCACGTCAAAATAGAGAGAGAGAGAGAGAGAAAATAAAACTGTTTTTTTTTATAAAGGGTGGTTCAAAGATGGAAAGTGGTCAGTACGATGCCACATTGAAAGTTTTGGTGCTCGGTGAAACATCTGTAGGAAAGAGTTGTCTCATACTGCGGTTTGCTGATGGCGTGTTCCAGACAAGTTTCATCAGCACGATTGGCATCGACTTCAAAACAAAGACGCTTGACATTGACGGGAAGCGGGTGCGGCTACAGATATGGGACACCGCGGGACAGGAGCGTTTCCGCGCCATCACTGCGGCACACTACCGTGGATCGAACGCCGCTCTAATAGTGTACGACGTCACTGACAAGGAGTCCTTCTCGGCCGTGGAAAAATGGCACAAGGAAATAATAGAACACGCCGGGAAAGACACTCCGGTGGTATTGGTGGGCAACAAAATAGACATGGGGATAGACAGACAGGTGCCGACGGCCGATGGAGAAGAACTGGCAGAGAAATTAGGAACGCAGTTCTTGGAATCCTCTGCAAAGACAGGGGAGTCCGTACAGCAAATGTTTGTCGACGCTACACAATCGGCTATGGGAACGACTGATGTACCCGCACAAACTACAGAAACGGTGCATCTCAAGGCGGAGGACGCAAAGCAGCGCAAAGCCGACTGTCGGTGTTGACCCGAAATAAAACTGAAAAAAAAAAGCAGAAATCAGTATCACAAGCATTTGACCAGCCGTCGCGGCGTTCGTTAATGGGTTTATTAATTTTGGAAATGACAGAGGTGATGCAAAAGAAGGTTTCTAGAGAGTCAGAAGGAGTAGCTCAAACAGGCGGTAATAACCTGGGTCGGCGGCTATGTTATGCAATCAAGGGTGGCGCGAGTGGATCTGTCGATCTGGCGATTAATAAAACAACTCGTCGTCAGCTCATGTTTATTTTTTTTTTTTTTCATCATCTTCCTTTCCACTTAGGAATCGTCGATGATTGGCGGTGGCTGCGCTGGGCGCGGCTTCCATTTGTCTGCCCAGCTATCAAACCGTTCTATTGCGTAATTTAAGTCCCCATTGAGCCCAATGATCACCAGAAGTGCGACAGCTAATATCCCCGAGAGCAACCATGATTGTGCGTGACCGCTGTAAAACCAATCCCATGGTGCCTGGATGTGATAACACGCATGTATTACCCAGAACCCATTCCAGAACGCCCGCCGCTTCCATGGAGGCTCCTTCAGCCAGGCGTTTGAATACCACGGCTCTCCGTACTGCGCAAGCATTATCACGCCCCCCTCTAGGATCGTCACAATGGGTGGTCCTACCCAAAAATCCGTTTTGTTTGTTGTGCTGGAGCTTACCCCCTCCAGCCCCTCGGGCTTCTCTATTGTCAGACTCGTGGGGATCGTCAAGATGATGAAAATCCCAAAGACAAAGAAGTAATACCACCACCGCGTTCTGTCGGTTCTCCATCCCTTCCAGAGCACCGGAGAACGCAGCGCGTACACAAATAACCCACCAAGAATCAGCCCTATCGATCCTTGGGTTAGCCAATCGTCCACAAGAGCCTGTGTTATACTCTCAAAATCGTTCTGTCCCTCAACCTCAGGGAAGATCGCAAACCCACCCGACAGCTGCACCAACACGGCTTCCAGTACTTCATTCAGACCCGTCAACAAAAACACAATTGGCCAGTTCTGTGTCAAAATGTAGAGAAACATTGGCCCCAGGATGTGTGTGTTGGCCCATGGGTCACACAGCAGATCTGCTGTGTATGAATTGATTCCGCGCAAGGCAATGATCTCGACAATTGTTTTGCATGGCTCCGGCATTTATCTCCTTCTCTCCCCGTACAACACACCGCCGGTGACCGGTCTCTTTTGCTCTAACGCAATGCGTTAGTGGTTCAATAAAGAATTGGTCCCAATTGCAAATTTAGCCGCAGTCAGGCTAGCTGTGTTTATTTTTTTTTTCAGCCAAGTAACTAAGAAACAAAAACAAGCTCTTAATTTCACTCCTTTTTATTCTCCTTTTCTTGTTCCCTCTCTTTGCCCTTCTTTTCCTCTTCCGGCTTCTCGGGCTTGGCGAGGGGGCCTTTTCTTCCCTTCTTCTTCCGCGGCGGCCTGACCATCCTTTTGCGCCTTCTCGGCGATGCCTGTTCACTTGCTTCTGCGTTGACCTCACCTTCCTCCAACTTCTCTTTGCTGTTATTGTTGTTGTCGTTGGCTTGCTCATCCTCGTCCTTGATGGCGTCCAACTTACGCTTCTTTTCCCATTGGCGCTTCGTTCGCTGTGCCTTCATACCACAAGCATTACAAACAACGATCAGCTTTCCGTCTTTGTCCTTGACCCTGCGGCGCTGCGTTGTGTTCGTTGTGTTGCACACACCGCACTTAAACCCGTCAATCGCAAAGGTTCGGCGAGAGCGCCGGTTCGCAGCCCCGCTGTTCTTCTTCTTTACCACTTTTTGCGTCACTGGCGGGTCGCCCTTCTTTAAAGCGTACTTCATCAACACGAACCTGTCGCGCGCTGTCAAGAGAGCGATTTGCAGCCGTTCCACTGCAGCCTCATTACCGCATACACTGTCATAATCAACCGAGATAGCCCGTCGCAATGCTGCCATGGTTTCATCAAAAAACTGCCGTTTTTGCGGATCAGCGTCGCTCTCCGGAGTCTCTTTTGCTGGTTGTTGTTTCTCTGCCTCTTTGTCCTTCTTCTGCATATTTTTGTCTTTCTCCATCTAGCTATGGTCTCTGCGCAACAGTAAGAAAGAAAAAAAAAAAAAAAAAAAAAAAAAAAAAAAAAAAAAAAAAAAAAACCAAAACACAAAAAAAAAAAAAAAAAAAAAAAAAAAAAAAAAAAAAAAAAAAAACGACTCAAGCGCGCGCAGGGCCGTTTCTGTCACGCGACGCATCTCACAGCAACATTCTCACCTATTCCGTCTTAATAACTCACTTTCTTTTATGACAAACCCGCCTACAAAAAGGAAATTTTTGATCTACAGAAATTTGGTGATTTATTAAATCGCTCGTACGTGATACTGATTTCTGCTTTTTTATTTATTTTTTTTTATTTTGATTTTTTCTTCCTCATGGCCTTCCTCGGCCTTTTTGCGCAGTGTTAATCTCGCCGCTCTTCTCACTGTTTATTTCTTCAGCATTCTTCCTCTTTTGAGCGCGAATCTTGCGCAGACCACAACTATTGCAGAATTTTTTCTTGCCATCTGCCGTGGGAATATTGCGAACCTGTCCCTCTATCATGTTCCCACACGCAAAACAAATTTTGTGAAGCTTCACAGAACCAGCCCGTGCACTGTCAGACAACGCTGTATTTGCCTTTTTAAACAGATCTGCCGCAGTTCCGAGTCGAGCCATTAACGAATACCTTCCTCCTGTCGTTTCCAGCGCAGCCCGCATTGCCTCATCAGATAGTGCGTTTGTTATCTGGAGCGCGCAGTTGGCAAAGACTAAACCCGTCTCTTGCTGAGGGTTAGAGACAACAACAGAGACTTTTCGTTCCAGCGCGCGCTTCTTTGTTTTTGAAGGCAGTTTGACGGTGTTAGCCTCAAGTTGTTCATCGTCCTCTTGTGAGACCTCTTCGCTTGACACTTCGTCATCTTCCTCGCCCTCCGGGCAAAACACTTCGTTCGCCGGGCATTCTTCCTCCTCACTCTCGCTAACAGAAGGTTCTGTTCGCTTTCTTTTTCTGATCGGCGTTTTTTTCGTTGCACGAGCTACCATCTGCGTTATACTACATTAGAAACAGACGGAAAGGTCCCACAACAACACGTTCTCACCTTCACTTAAGTCAACAACTCTCCTTTGGTTATATAAATCCTGTAAATTCATACTATTATTTTTTCTCATTTCAAACGTTCGTGATACTGATTTCTGCTTTTTTTTTTCCTGGCCGAAAAATAAAATAAAAATGGAAAATGATCCTCTAAAAAAAAAGTTTGCGAAGAGGGTATTCCGGCCGCAGGCGTTCTTTGTTTCTTGGTCGCAGGTAACACAGAACACGCTTTAAGCAAGGAACGCTCACTCAATCTAAAGTCACAGCACAGGGAAAAGGGGGAAAGAGAAAAGAAAAAAAAAAGTCGGCGAAAAGTGGCGTGCAGTTATGTCTGATAGAAGATACAGCATGGAGAGGCTCTTTGGAGTCACTGAGCCGTTTTGCGCGGATGGTGAAGGTTCCAGTGATGATGGTTCATTTTTGGCGCGCGACGATTTTTTCTCTTTTGACGACGAGGACATTCTGGCTTCTCTGGGCGATAGCGTTGACTTTCATGAGTTTCTGGGCCTTGGCGGGAGCGAGGACGGTCTGTTTGACGCGCAAGCGCGCAGCAATGAGCTGGGCGAAAAACGCGGTCATGCGTCCGAGGAGGACGGCGACAAGACTCCTGAACTGCCCCGCCGGACTAAGAGAAAGCGTGCTGAGCGAGAAGTTGAGGCGCTGTTTGAAGACGACGTCGAAGACGCGGAGGAGGAGAGCGAGGGCGAGGAAGACGACGGAGAGGACTTGGAGTGGGATTTAGCGCCTTTCCCGAAGGATATATTTGACACCAGGCCCATTGACCGTCCGCTCTATGTCTTTGTGTTGTACGGCCCGGAGCAGTTTGAGATGTTTGCAGAGACGTATCTGGGAAAACGCGAGGAAGGTGTTCATGAGAACTTGTTGTTTGGTACACCCGTTTTGAGCAAAACGGGGAAGTCTATTGGCGCGGACTTTTTGCTGGTGCGCGGCGACTGTTGGGAAGACCATGTGGTGGAGATTGCGTTCACAGTCTCAAGCGCTATGGCTGAGCGCTACCGCACAATAACGACAAACTGTACGGCGCGCACCCATGTCTTTATGGTGAATCCTCCGATGGGGCTTCATAAGGACCAGTGCGGATACATCTACACTGTTCTCAGCCAACAACGTTCGATCATTTGCTGTTACAAGGAGCCCGTCTTCACCGAGACGATGTGTTCACTCTTTGAGGGAATGCCTCCTGGCCACAGTAGTGCGGAGATTTTCAAAGCCTCTGCTGTCTGCGTGGGCTGCATGGAGATCACGGAAGTGTCGGATGCAACCCTTTCGGCTTGTGGCCATCGTATGTGCGATTTTTGCGCAAAGGAGCACTCTGTCTGTACGGCGCCCATCTTCAAGTGCCCTCAGTTTAGGTCAGAAACTTCGACGCCCTGCAACTCTCCCTTGTCTTTGCCTAAGGTCCGAGTTGTCTGCAAGAAGGTTACGGAGGAAAAGCAAGAGGAGCCGGATGTCACCCCCATGGATATCAGCGAGCAAGGCGAGGACAACAACAACAACAGCAATAACAACACCGACAATGTCAACAACAAGGAAGCAGTCGAGGCCGAGGCCCGCGAGCGGCAGATGGAAACCGAGTTTCCTGGTATCGACCCCGCAGACTTCGCAGACGAATTACTGGCCCCGCAGGTTGTCATACCAACCGACGTTGATTTGGAGGGCATAAGCCAACAGCAAGGCAAAGGAGATGATCGCGAGTACGTTGACGACATTGCTGTGGGCTCGCAGAAGGATAGCATGTGGGACGGCTGTTTCCTGCCGCCTCCCCAGGACGCACATAGCGAAGCTTACAACATTGGCGACTTTATTGAGGTCAGCAATAATCTGGCTTTGTCTGGGGACTTTTGTCTGGAGACTCTTCCCATGTTTCCAGGAGAGGATGTGAAGGCACTGCAGAAGCAAAACAAAGCGCCCTTCACCCTAGAGTCGTTAATGGCAAAGCCGGGGAGTTTCCTCAACTTGTTTGACGCCGAGGCCGAGACCACGCTATGACGCGCCAAGTAACAAACAAAAAAAAAAAAAAAAAAAAGTAAAAAAAAAAGTTGACAGTTAATGAAGGACTAGTCCTTTTTATTTTACTGCGTATTTTTTCTTCATTCGTTATATCTGATCGGGTCTTCCCCCCTGCTGCGTCTCAACAACACTTCTGTGTGCTGTTGATGCGTTTGCTTTGTATAAATCACCGGCTCTGGTACCGATGTGCGCGAGAAGCGCCTCCACATCGGTATGCCCATTCTGCCGTCCCTATTCCACCAAAAGACAATCAACACTTGTGATAGAATCACGAGCAGTAGTGTCGCTCCGCCAGCTATAAGCCCCACGTACTTTGCCTCCAATCCCGTGTAGAGAATAAAGTGGAATACTTGCAAAAGCAAGTTCACAGCAAGCACCCACAACCAAAACACATACGTGTTGACTGGATCCCCGACTCGCCATGGCTGGTCCAAATTCCACCGCCACGCGACTCCAATCACCACAGAGGTCAACAAAATCGACAGCACAATTCCCCATGGACTGTCGGGTATCGGAAGGTTCCAGTAAAAGATCTGCGACGCAATGTAGGCCAATGACAAAACGGGCGCTTTGATAAACACAACCTTCTCCCAACGATGCCGGGTACTCAAGAGAGGCGGAGGACTGGTGATCCACTGCACAGCTACCCCAATAAGCACGCCCAGAAGTGTTACAATAAACTGCCAGAACCAGAACTCCTGTGGGTCTGGTATTGCCCCCTCCGCTAGTAAGTAGATTCTCTGGTATAACGCGAGCAAGAAAAACACCCATGCGTGGTACAGTGGAAACACCCAGTCCACTGGAATCCAGAAGCTGAACCAAAAGGCGTAGCAAAGGATCGAGTAGGTCGGGACCGGTGTCATTGTCGCATCAAGTAAGGAAAATAAAAATAAAAGAGTAACGACTGACGCGTCTGAAGAAAGCCTGCTTATTTGCTAGAACCACAGAAGCTTTTGGGTATATAACATATGGGTCTCCTTTTTTTATTTGCGGTGCGCTGCGTCATCATTTAATCCCGGGTAGTGCAACACGAGTCTGTCGGTAAGGAATGGGGAGCTCCGACTTGACGTATATCAAAAATTTGCCGTAAACCCGAAATTGCCCAAGAATTCAAAAATAGAGATTACAGGTGGCCTTATGGTGCTTGTACCCAAAACTACCGAAACTAGTTGAGGTTGTAAAAAAAAAAAAAAAAAAAAAAAAAAACACACACACACACACACACACACACAACAATACATGCAATTTAAGATGACTAACAGTTTAAGTTGTTATAGCATTTTTTTTTTTGTTGGAGGAAACGTGGTTGTCATATCTGACGGGGGATACCCGTTCCTGGAATCACTTAGCGGTGATGTCGGAGGAGGCACCGTTATTGAATACATCGGCCATGCTCCACTCAACAGAGAGGTGACGCAACCAAATGGTCAACAGACATGGAATTTACCAGACATTCGCACAAACCGCCCCGACGTAGGTACGACTGGATGGTTCCACAACCTGGAGCAGCACGTATACGATGTACGCAATGCGCAGGGCACCAAGACTAGAACCATTGTCACTGAAAGCGTTGAATCGGTGCCTGGATATTCTGGACTCTCTGGGTCAAATGCACTGCCGTCCGACGAAGAGACCCTGCTTTATCCCGACCTGGGTCTGGCCGCTAACAACCGTCCGCGCCTGCCCGGAGATGCACGACCCCAACAGCCCACTCCCAATGATGTAAACGAGCGCAGCACGTGGAGAGACGCGTGGCTTGAAGCTGCTGTCACAAAGATCGCAACATCCAAAAAGCGCAATGAATTTACCATGAAGCAGCGACGTGCCATGCAAGCACGTGGACGCAGATTTATGCGCCGCGGTTCTGTGTTCAAAGACCCCGACCATAAAAACAGGATGCGTTCATGTGGACCCTCAGAAAAGAACATGGTGCCTTTGACGGAAGCCCCTACTGGAGATGCCATTGTTATGCCCAACAGACACAATGCTACCCGGCAAGATTTCAAAAAGTTCGACGCCCAGCTTTCCGCGGCTTACAGTGAGGCGATGAGTTCCGGTAAAATCTGCTATGGACACAATAAGCGCATTTACGTCGCTTCTGGCGGAAACCCGTTACCTAAAGTCGAGCTGGCCCATAAGACTCCCCATCCCTTGAAGGAACTTAGCGACTTCCCCGAATTCAAGAGTATGCAAGAACAGCATGCAATGGGTACAAAGTAATATAAGAAAGACGAGCATACAGAAGAGGGAAAACTGGAAAACAAATAAATCTAAACTACTTTTATTATGCGCCGGTCAACAGGTTTCTGTGAAGAACACTTTCCCGTGCTTCAGGCACATTCGCCAAATTTCCCTCTCCATAGGCTTTGGGACACAAGCGTAGACGCCGTCTTCCGCGTCTACCACTATGCTCTCTAGTTTCAGATCAGTCTTGCGTAGCCAGCCTTCTGGTGGCTCTTCTTGGGAGAGATAAAGCCGTTCCAACTTTGGCGCTTGCTGCTGTCGCTCTTTATATAAGTCCATCTCTTCTGACGTCTTCTGGATGACGTGCACCTCGCCTTGTGGTTGAAGGGCGACAATCGGAGTCATGCCTATGCCCGCACAGATGTACGTTAGCTTGTCATTTGACTGCAAGCCCTTCCCAAACGGTCCTTTGACGACGACAGGCAGATTGGAACACGCCTGATTTTTGTCAAGCAGCTCTTTGAATTTGGTTGTCCAGTCCCCGCGCCGCTGAATAAAAAACACCAACGTATTGGCATCGCGAGACACTATAGTGAACGGATGCAAACACTCCCAGCGGTCTTCAATGGCAGGAAACGAGAGCAGACAGTACTGGCCAGGCAGAGAGACCGGGAAGTCTTTTGGAAGTTTCAGTGTTAGCTGGAAAATGTTTTTCCCTGGGCTCGTGCTCTCCACCGTGGTCTTAAAAGTACGGGCGTAGCCTTCGAACAGTTTGTCTGCTAAAAAGAGTGCAAGGACAATCGCCGTTTGCCACACCGAGACGTGAAAGGCGTAACCGACCAGGAAAATGACAGCTCCAACTTGGTGTGGACGAAAAAAATGTCGGGTGTAACTCCAGAGCGGCGTAAAGCGATGCGTAGCGTATGACCCGGCCAGGACGAAGATACTTGCGCCCAGCATCCATGTGCCAGAGCGAGCTGCGTCAGTCTGCAGTACTCCAGGGTTGTGCATTACATGAGCAAGTACATGGACAAGCGACGCCAAAATCACCAATGAGCCGTAGATTATGTGATCTGTCCTTCGACGATAGAGAGCAAAGATGTGCACGCGGTTCTGCAGCACGGTATATCCCACGCGACATAGCGGCACCAACAGTGACACCAGCAGAACTTGCCGCAAGAGCTGTCCACAGCCACGAGCCACGGCATACCACATTCCAGTGGCGAGGTGTTGTACGAAAGCGTCGTAGAACGAGTAGCAAAAGACGCCCAGCATCAACAAGGCTTGCCAGAGCCATGTGGCATTCGTGTATACAAACGTTAACAAGCGCATCCCGTAGATTTACCCCCTTTTTTAATGAATCTAATTTCCGATCTCCCCGGAGGAATTGAGCACGCGCTTTCATTTTTTACTTCTTCTGCTTCCCCCCCCCCCCTCTCCTCTCACGCGCGCGCACGACTTCGCGTTGCGTGCTTACAGCCAATCTATTTCCGTGTTATCATCGACCAGGAAGCCGGTATCTTTGGCAATCTGCATCATGTTCAGTCTCTCTTCGGCTTCCTTTTCTTTTTGCGCCTCTCTTGGGTACTTAGTCTGGTTGTAGAGCTCACGAAAGTCGGAACCCGATGCTTCCCTGCCACCAGCAAAATGATAATCACTCTTCTCTGACCATAGGCGGCGGTTTTGGACCCGACGCATGGCTGTTGTAATGCGTCGCTTGACACCAGAAATTATAAGAAGAAGCCCCAGCAACCCGGCAAGCGACCCCAATGCCCACAACTGCCACCAAGGTCTATCTGCCTCCGGCGTTTCCATACCAAAGGCCTTTCCCGCCACAGCATTAGCTCTGTCAATTCGTTCGATTTTGCGAATGATTTCCCCGTTGCCTTCCCATTTCCCATTCTTTTGCTTCATCTTGAGCAGTAGCTCGACATAAACTAGAGGCCAGTCTTTGATGACCTGGACCGGCTTGAATGAAATACCCGATCCTGAGCTCGGCAACCTGGCATCGTAGTTGCTTTTTGGCACCCTGTCCTTCTGATCGGGCACGACCAACGTCTTTGATATAAAGCCGTCGGTTTCGCAGCCGTCTTTGCCCATGTTCAGGTCCTTTGCGCTGCAAAGCGTCGCCTTGACAATATGCGGGTACAACGTCTTGTCCTCTGGGATCACCTTGATGTGGATGCGATTGCCGTGGAATCGTATTAGCATGTCGGCCTTTGTGCTGTGCGACGCAGGGGCCATGGCGGGCGGTTCGCCTGCTTGTGCTACAGCAATCAAACACAAGAGAGCGAAAAGGAATATCTTCATGATCTGACACACAGACAGACAGACAGACACACACACACACACGCACTTTCTCTCCTTTGCTTCCCTTTTAACCTAAAGGTTTGCTGCAACATGCTTGTAGGAATCGGGGTTTATTTTTGTAGCGAAAACCGAAAAGGGACTACGCATACACCGCAAGAATCTCCTGGATATCATCTCTGCACAACGCTCTCGTGTCTTGCAGAAGATCCATGTAAATGGATCGCTCCACGTCTGCTTGGTCAGACTCCGTGTCTGTTTCACCCTTGCTGTTGTTATCATCGTTGTTGTTGTCGTTGTCGTTGCTCTGGGCTTGTTGTCGGGACGCATCTTCTTCCCTGCGCCTGCGGTCGCGTTCTTCATCTTCTTGCCGGCGGCGACGCTGCTCCTCTTGCTCTTCCCGCTGCACTTGTTTCTGACGCTGTTCTTCCTCGCGTCTTTGCTGTTGTTCAGCTCTCGACCTTTGACGCTCAGTCTCGCGCTCCTCTCTCTGCCTTTGCCTTTCTGCGTCTCGCTCCTCACGGAGTCTTTGACGCTCAACTTCGCGGTCTTGTGCTCGTTGTCTAGCTTCATCTTGACGGCGCAACCTTTCCGCCTCGCGCTCTCTTGCTCTTTCCCTGGCCGCTTCTCTGCGATCTGCTGCTCTTGCAGCCCCGTAACCACCGGCCGCGCCATATCCTGCTCCGCCAAGGCCACTTCTGCTACCACCGGTACTACGACCACCCGTATCCCTGCGCGACCTGGGCTGTCTCTTGGCTCGCTCGCCGTCGTCGTCGCGGGGCCTGGATCGACGTCCACTCTTTCTTGTTGGAGCACTTCCACTCTGAAAATCATCGTCGTCATCGCGGCGATTCTTGCGCTGTTCCTTCCTCTCCTTGCGCTTTTGCTTCCTCTCCTTGCGCTTCTTTTTGCGCTCTCCTCGTTTCTCCTTGCGCTTCTGCTTTTTCTCCTTGCGTTTGGCGCGACGGCGCTCCTTTTTGGCCTTTCGCCCCGCTGCACGATCTTTGCCCGACTTTTTCTTCTTCGCCTTTGACTGACTCTTGCCCTTCTGCTTTTGCTTACGCCTTGCCTCCCGCTTGCTTCTGCGGGCACGTTTTCTAGCTTGCCGTCGTCTCCTTCTCCCTGCTTTTCCGCCTCCGCCGCTTCCTCCTCCTCCCCCGGTTCTGCTGGATCCCGCTCCACCTCTCTGACTGGCCTTTGATTTTTTTCTGCGACGGGCTGCCCTCCGGCCCGCTTTCTTCTTTTTTCGCTCTGCTTTGCGCGCTGCTTGATTACGACGCCTGGTCCGTGATCTATCCGCCTTTCGTCTGTTTCGCCTCTCTCTGCGCCGACGGCTTTTGGCCCCACGTCTTCGCCTTCTCCGCCTGCGACGACGGCGAGCTCCGATAAGCTCCAATGCATCGTGGGTGTCGACTGCCATGGAGCAGTGTAGTAACATATCAAGGGCCGCTTGGATTACTTGCGAATCGATTGGCTCCCCCAATTTCTCGTGCCGGCTTATACTGTCCCATAGATCGTCTGCCACCCAGGTTGCGCGCCCGAGAGTTTTCTCAAAGTGACCAAGAGCTTGCAACACGGGGTGGTCTTCATCCTCCAACTCCTGTAGACCAATCTCTCCACCCACTTCTTCCTCTCCATCGTCATAATACCACTCTTCCTCACTCCCTACTGTTTCGTCGTCCCCATAGTAGCCGCCCTCTTCTGAGTCGTAATCAAACGGAGTGGCGGTTAACTTCATGGGCGTCTGGCACCCAACAAGAGCTGACGATTCTCTTTCTTCTTCACCTTCTTCTGATCCATCCATAACCCGCTCCAAGACCTCCACGCCCTCTTCTATCTTTTTCTCTAGCGCCACCAGCAGGTCCTCTGCGTCCACCTTAGAGTCAAACTTCATTGCTGCAATGCTGTCGATGTGCTTGCCACTGACCCCATGGGCGTTGTGTGAAAAATAAATGGCCAAATCAATCGCCTCTTTGCGCTCCTCTGTCGTGGCTACGCGGGAAACATTATCACCCACGGGATCCAACAGATCCACAAGCTTTTCTGCTCGCTCCATTTGCTCCTCGGTCACGTTTCCTGCCTCTGCTGCCGTATCCAAGGCGTCCTCAAGCCACTCTGCAATCTCTGATGATGGGTTTGCGTCATTTGCTGCCTGGTAACCGACGCATTCACCAGAGTGCACATACCAATTTTGTGTTTGACACTGCTTCCCGCAGTACTGAGCCACACCACAGTCCCCGCAGCTCATCAATTTGTCGCTACGCTTGCCACAACCCCAGCACAATTGCTTGTGGTGGTGACCGCAACTCATTATTGCCCTTCCCTTATACAGACCACTATTTACTCTCCAGACCCCATTTGCTACAACTTATGAATAATCACTGCTGAAACGGAAACCTCAAAAGTTAATTTATTTATTGATCTGTTTAAGGGTATTTCCCCCCGCCGACTTTCAGTTTATTGTCACTCCACTGCAGTACACTTTGTACGGCAGGCTGTGTTTATTCAACCTCTCTGCAATCTTCTCCGCCTCCTCTGCCGTCTTTGTGATGTAGTGGGTCACGTGCGGGTCGTGCATGGTCGCGCCCTTCTTTGCAAACGCTGTCCGCAACTTCTCCACGGCATTCACAGTGGCTTTATCCACTGACATCAACACATCGTGACGCATTTCACCAGATTCAAGCTTGAACGAGTTGACATAGGCTTTTCAAGTGTCACAGATTTTCCCGCCATTGCATTCAATGCGACTACAGCTTCTTTTTGGAGTTCTGATAGAGAGAGAGCTTCCGTCCGGTGTAAGCGACTGTAATGTGCGGCCAGCCACCCTTTGTTGGCAATAACACCTCACAGCGATCATCGTACTTTTCATCCCACAGAACAATAAAGACCCCTGACATCGTAAAAAAATATTTTTTTTTTCTAAGCATTTTTTTATTTCTTTTTTTTTATTCCTCTTCCTCTTACGGTTGTTTGGCTAAGGTTCTCTTGTGTATGTACTTCCGTGTCACTGTGCAATCTCTCAAACGCTTCTTCAGTCCTCTTCCTTGTCGCGCTTGAAGATGCGGTTGAAGCGCTTCTTGGCCCGGGTGCCGAAGCTGGTCTGACTTAGGTAGATGTTCTTCTCTTCCAATGCCGCTTTGATATCCCGCATAAGGTCCAAGGCGTCTTGTTTGTTGGTTTTGCCAGAGACACTAGCCTTGCGAACCGCGTTGTAAAGATCACGTATCTTGTTCTTGTTCTTCTTGACATCAATGGACCAATCCTCGTAGAATTTGTCTTTGGCCCAACCCAAGCCGTTACGCTTGCTGATTTTCTTGGCCCAGCGCATCTGGCGCAGCTTTCCTCCGACTTCCAGCATTTCGTTGGCCTCTGACCAAGCGGATCCAATGGCCTGGTTAATGTCGAGCTCGGGGTTCTTCTCCAGGTTTTCCTGGTACTCAGAAAGGACGGAAAGTGCCTTCTCGGCCTTGGAGACAGACAGTCCAATCTCCTTGTCAATGTCGCGGTCTCCCTTGAAGATCTCCTGGTCGCGCTTCTCGTACTCTAGGTGGTCACGCAAGGCCATGCAGACAGCCGTCACGTCATCTAGCTCGCCGTTGTAGCTCTTGAGATCGGTCACAACAGAGTTGCTGACATTCATCTCGGCGTTCGAGTCGTACTGGCTGTCCTTCTCGGCAGGCATGTTGTCGGGAATGTAGATCTCCATGTCGACGAGCTCAGCAAATTTCCCATCCTCCATGCGCAGCACGAGGTTGACCTGCATGCCGGAGCTGATGTGCTGGTCGTGGTAGTTCAGGATAAAGTGTTTGCTGGTGGGGTTGAGCTTCTTAGCCTTGAGCATGCGGCGCCCAGTGACCCCTGTTTTGAAGGTCTTGTCAAACCAGGAAGCAAAGCGAAAGGCTTTACGGAATGGTCTGAAGCGCAAAGGAAGGATGTTGCGGATGCGAAAGGTGCACTCAAACTCATCGTCATTAGCCCGTTTGACAGTCACAGTCATGGTGCCGTCGGTGGTGATGCGCATTGGCTTCTGTCCCATCCTGTCAAGACTGGCCCAGAGCACCAGCCCGTACAGTCGCTCCCGCTTGCGCATGCTCACCAAGAGCTCTGTCATACTCTCGTCACTGCCTTTGTAGAGCGCATCCAGGGGGAGGGTCAGATTGTAGTTGTCCTCGCTCTCCACTCCGGTTTTGCGGTCCACAAACTTGACGGTCACGTCAATTTGCTCCCCGTCTTCAGCGTCCGTCGGGGCGCGGCCGTATCCGAGATCCTTTTTGCCACGGAGCCTCGCCACTCCGACCCGGGAGTCGATGCTGTTGTCTGCCTCGGGCGTGACGCCACAGGTCACCTTGGTCACCCCCTGTTTGTTTCTGGGGTCTTCGTAGTGCATCATCACACGGCACTCGGCGGGGTACTCGCGCCCGTCGTCAGCCACTTCAACCAAGTCAAAGGGCACCGCGACACCGATACTGGGATCCTCTTGATACTCCACGTTGCAGTGGGGCTCGTGGTTGACCCAGTCGGCGGCTTGGCACTTTTCGTCCTTGTAGGCCACCATACCGCAGATTTGGCATACTAGAGTCGCCGGCTCGCCGGTTAACTCACATATCATGTCAATGTTGTTAGACATAGTTCTTCTTCCTCTAGAGCGTGTGTTTCAAAGCCGCAGTGGAAATAATGGTTGTCAGAAAAATAGCACTTCCTCGTAGAGTACTGTTTCCTTTTAATACTTTGCGCCTCGCATGATAATGTATAAGATACCCGTATTGTTTCATTTCAACTTAGCGCAGAGCCTCCCCCAGAAATGCCAAATGATTTTCCTCGCCCAAGAGAGAAGGAGAAGAATAAAAAAAAAGTAGATCACAAATGAGATCTCAGCAATTTCAAAAATCTTTTTCCCGCGGCCGAGCTTATTAATTTCCTCGAGGTTTTAGAGGGGGGCTATAGTACCTGGGCTTTTTCTCTCAGAGAAGCAGGGATGAACAGGGACGCGGAAGAACGCCAGAATCAGAGAAAGGCGGAATTTAAGAAGGGCATCGGCGCGACTGACGGAGTTGACAAGCGGACAAAGCACGCGGAGATACTCCGCAAGAAGAAACGGGATGCCAAATTAGCACAGAGACGCAGACAGTGTCAAGTAGCAAACAATGAGGTGGCCAACCTGTCCACCAATCAGTTACAGCAAAACATCACGACATACATGGCCATGGTCCACTCCAAGAACACTGCAGAGACCCTGCAAGGGCTACAGGCAGTACGTCGCTTCTGCCAGAGCGGAAACGATCCCGCCATCATTCGAGCGATAGCAACGCAGAAAGACCTCAAGCGATACGCGCAGATCGCCGGCCTGACAAAACAACAGTTCACTGATCACATCTGCTGCGCACTAGACATACTCACCGAACTGGCTCGCCACGACGACGTGCTTGCCGTTTTCTGGGACTCCACAAACGCGGCGGCCACTGCGTTGAAGATTCTCCAGAACAAAAGCGCGCCACTTCCAGTCAGACATTGTGCAACCTGGCTCATAGGAAACATCATAGGCGCCGATGACGGCGAAAAGTACCGTGACTTTCTGACAAAGAAGGGGGCCGCCGAAGCATTGGTAGCGAATTTGAGCGCGCTGCTAGGGAAAAACATCCTTCCTGACAAACAGTTGACTCCACGAGACGATCTGCTGTGGGCGCTTTCAAACTGTTATAAGGGACGAAAGTCGCCTGATTTTCAGTTGCTTGCAAAAGCTGGCGCGACCAAACTCCTGGGCAAGTGTCTTGCAGAGCTGGAAGACGTGCCTGTTTTGGAAGCGGTTCTGTGGACAATCGCTCACGGCACTGATCACCACGGAATGCAGAAGATGATCCTGGCAGCTCCTGCCCTTTTGAAGCGCGTCTGTGATTTGACAGGCCACTACGAATACTCTATACGCGCAGCTGCGACTCGGGTGATTTCGAACGTGGGCTGTTACCCAGAGCAAGCGAATGCCGATATCAAAACCGGCGAGGTGATGCTGAAGTGCGGCCTGGCGCAAGCAATCACCACAGGACTTGGCTGCACTGAGACCTCCATCCGAGAGAATGCGACTTTCACCGTCAGCAATGTCATTGTCGACCACGAAGAGTATCTACGAGCCTTTTTGGAGGCCGGGATCATCGAAACAATTTTCGATAACGCCACCTGCAGCACCGCACTTGTTCAGGCCGAGTCGATCCGGTGCGCTGCCGCCGCAATGAACACCGCGCTGCAGACCCACGGACAAGTGGAGCGTGAGACCCTGGTGAACAATTTGCTTGCGAAGGGCATTATGAGCATTTTTATGGCTGGTCTAAAATTCCAGAGCGCCAGCGTCCAACTCGACGTCTGTGGGGCATGCGAGGGGCTTTTGAGGGTCTCAAAAGAAAGTGTTGTCTTTCTGTTCGAGGACGAAGGACTTACCGAAGAGTTTTCGGAGGTTTACTTGGACGCTGTGAGCGGGGAACTTTCTGATGCCGCAGAGCGGGTTTGCAATTTGCTGAGCAAATATGGCGGAGAGGACGACAACTACGACAAAGACGACTACGCTACCCTCGACTCACTGATGAGTTCAGGTGGGTTCGCCGACTTTGCCCAGCATACACAGGGCGACGACCAGGAGTATTTCTCCTTTGGAAGCGGGAATCCCTACGGATTCAGCGGAGGCTGGGGAGGCGAAGAAGTCAACGACGACAACGACAACGACAACAACAACAACAACAACAACAAATCGATGTCCCAAAACACTCCAATCTCTGTTCCCATGGAATTAGACGGGTCCGGGGACAACTTTGATTAATAAAGCCTCAAAAAATAAAACTTCTGAAACCAAGCTTTGCTTTATTGATCTCCTGTCTGGGTGCTAGAACACAAATTTACCGCGCTTTCGTTTGTAAAGTGGGGGGAAATACCCTGTGATTAAAAAGGAAGACCTGTAGGGGTGTACTGTTGACACCTAGGACTTCCAAGCAAAGAAAAAAAAAAATGGCAGACATGGGCGACTTTGGTGTCCAAGCCTATGGCTACGGCATCTCCAACCGCCGCGGGGGAGTTCTTCTTGACAACTCAGTCATCTCTAGCACATTTGGCGGCCCGTTGGCCGACATCCCCTCTACCACGGGCTCGCGGTTTCCCCGCGTCACCGAGAACAAGACACCGCAGCTGCAGGAAGAAAACCGCAAACTGCGCAATGAGGTGGATGACTTGTCCCGGGAACTCGCGAGAGTCAAGCTGGCCACAGACGAGGACGCGTTGGCAGCGCTCGATAGAAAACAAAACGAGTTGAGAGAGCTGCTCCAAGCTGGCCGACAGCTACGTAGAGCAGAAGCGCAACTTGCTGAAACCATCGAGGAGAAAAAGGATCTTGAACGAAGGGTCAGGGAGATTGAAAGAGAAAAGGAGAGTGCGGAATTGCAGAAAAAAGAAGCCCAGGCTAGATACGAAGCAGCATTGGCGCAGAACCGAGAACTGCAACGCGCGCTTGACAGCAAATCAGGCGGCGGGGGCAGCGTGTCTGTTTTCAAGCCCTCTCCGAAAGTTGACTATGGCAGCGAGATGCGGGACATCCCGTCCGCAATTCTTGCCCCAGGGGCTCTGGAGCAAGAAATCTTTGAGACCGAAACTGTTGTTGGTGCTCAACCAAACACCGCGGCAGGGAAGTTTGCGCGCAGGTACAACAACGCGCTGGTTACGCTTGACAACTTGATACCGAAAAACGGAACACGGTGGGCCGCCTCGCGCGAGCAGGCGTACGACAGAGCTTTTGAGGCCGTCAACAAAATCGAGAATGAGCCCGGTTATAACGAGTACAGAAGCGCCGTGATTGCCAACATCCCCGCGGCAGACTCGAGTGGGGAAAAGGGCAAAGAAGAAGAAGAAGAAGAAGTGGCTGAAGACCTTGTCATAGACACCTCGAAGGTCGAAGGCGGGTTTAAGTTTTACTCAGATTGGGCGGACAAGGTAACGGAAGCCGCGGAAAAGGAATCCGGCAGGAAAGCGAAAAAACTGAACAGCTACGCTACGTTGCTGGCGGCATTGGCAGAGCTCCTGCCTGACGATGTGCCCGGCGTATGGGAGTCTGCCGATAACCGCAAACAATTTGAAGCAGGACTGAAAAAGCTCACCATTGAGCGAGAATCGGATGAAACCGCGGGGCTGGATGCTCCTAAGCGGGTTTTTGGTGAGCTGAAACCGGCTAGGAAGTGAATTAGCGGAAAAAAAAAACAAGTTCTGAGGCTTGCAGAAAATCTGTTATAAATCTGCGCCGTAATAAACTTTTGACTAAAGAATGAACAAAGGAGTATTTAATCTTTCTTGTTTGGCATTCCCCGTTGAGTGAAGCGTATACTGTCGCTGCGTAGATGGTTCCGCGTCTGCCTGTTGGCCACTAGCTCCAACAGCCTGTTTTTCCCCAATAGCAGAGGCCTGATTCCGTGTCTTGCGTGATTCCCGGTGCGCTTGGTTACGACCAGGGCATACTGATAATGCAGCGGGCAAAAATACAGGTACTCCACCGCACCAACTGGATCTGTGAGAGGATCAAAATGCTCGTCCCTCTCAGTACCTTTCTGGGCGCGAATGACAGGAATGACACTCTTTGGAGCCACCCAATCGCCCTGTGGCCCCGTGTTAGCCCGCTTCTTTCGCTCGACCCACACTGGATCGATGTCACGGGTGCAGTAAGCACATTTCCAGGACTCATGCGCGGTCTTGTCTTTTGCTAGACACTGATTACACTTGTAGCCTCTGCCACCGTAAAAACAATGTGTCTTCACCTGGTGGAAACACGCACACTCAGGACAGTGCATGTAACGTCGCATTTTCCCCCTTTTCGACCCAACCTGCAGACAGAAGCCACGGATGCAGATGCGCATCACTGGCTGGTCCTTGCAGGGAATATGGAGAAACTCGGTTTTGCGTTGCTTGGCGCGCTCTTCCACCTCGGCGTCGCTGGTACAAGGCTTGCTGAAATCTGATGGCTCCAGTCGCTTCTTTCGCTTACATACAACTGTCTGATTCTCCATGTTGTAACGCACGTCGTCGTGGCCGAACGAACTTCCCTTTTCAGTCACCACCCGCTTGCAACAGAGGGTGTAATATACCTCAAAGTCCTTGTCTGTGATCTCCTGCACGCCCGGGAAAATACATACACGCTTTGTCTTCATCGCCAGTTCAATCTTTTCCGCGGTCACGGCATCCAGCGGAATCAAATGAATCCGGTCAAATCGACGGCAACAGTGGAGATACCAGGTCAGTACTCTCAAGTGGTAAGTATCAAAGTGCGCTATGTGCTTTTCCAGCTCCCTGGGCGTCGACTTGACGTAGTACAAGTCAACAAGACAGCGCACAGCCTCAATAACCGAAGGGTCTAGACCCCCATACTCTTCCTGTGTCAGCATACTGAGCGCTTCCACACTGTAGCGCATGTCCTCTGGAACCTTTAACAGCGTGTTGAGTATGTTCGTCTTTACACGCACAGGAACTTCCCGCTCATAGTTAGCAATCAGACGCTCGGTGTCTCGCACTGCCCGCAGTAAGCTCTCTACGCGATCGGTCGGATCCGGGTTCTGCACGTCCAGAGTCGAGAACCCATAGGAAGGGTCGCTGCGCTTGAGCACTTCCATCCATTGATGCGAGGCCAGCGTACCTTCACGCAGTGCCTTTACCGTGTTTTGAAACAACTGGACGTCGCGCTTGCAGTCTTCCAGTTCCCGGAACATGTTCTGTTCCAATGAACGAGACACTGTTTTGTATACCTCTTCCGACAGACACTTGCCCTTGTAGCGGTACACAAGCTCGTTGGAGTTCTTTCCATGGCGCTGCAGGAGCATCCGCCCAGCAGCAAAAGGGTCCTGTGCCCTCAGGTCTGTGCCGCGCAGCACCTCCGCCATCTTGCGGGTGTCAAGAACCATGTGGTACCAGTGAATATTTCGTGCGGCCACAGATGCATAGAGCGGATTGCTTTCACCGTAGTAGACTATGTAGCAACGTATGGCCGTGAATATGATACGGCTGGTAGGATCGGGGTCTTGCATAAGCTTGGATCGCAGAGCTTCCTCGCTGGCGCACAGCCGTTTCATCGCCAAGGCAGTTTCGCCATTCAACCTGTTGACACTTCCTGAGTATGTGCCTGCTAGCATACACCACATCATTTGTGAGATTATCTTCCACACAGCCTTTGATTCCTTTGTCGCGGCGCAAGTAGTCAGTGTCAAGTGGCGGCGAACACAAGCAAAGTTCATTGACTTGTTGATGATATTTCCCAGAGGAAATTCCGGAAACTGTTGCTCCCCATACAGCGGAATGAGGCCTAAAGTGTGCCCCAGATTGGGCAAATCTCCTTCAAAGAAAGCGCGTTCGCTGTGCGGGAAATATGCCTCCAAGACACTGAGTCCTACCCGAGAATCGGTTTTAAGCAAAAAAGCATCGTCGAAAGAGTCTGCCTCCACGCAAATGTCAATCAGATCCAAAAATGCCAGCTGCCATAGGTAAGCTGCGTCGCAGACTGCTGTTTGCTTGCAGGTGTGCCGCAGTTCCTGTAGCTGCATGATATGGACCAGCATTCCCGCCCAGTATGAATGTGCTATGATATCTTCTGCGTCTTTGAACCGATGGTATGTAACCCAGGGAAGTTTCCAGTGTTTGTCGGCGTCACGCTCTTGGTTGGATTGCACTACTTCCTTCCTGGTTCCATAAACAAGCCATTTCACAAAGTCTTGGTCACCTTGCTTAATCCTCAACCGCACGCGCCCGGCTTGCTGCTCAAAGGTCGGGACAGTGTCCTCCAAAAACTCCTCCACAACCTGACGAGGGCTCTTGCGTTTGCGCACAAACTGTCGCTGATACTTGATGTAGGGAGCGTCGTCCGGATAACTACTGGTACCTAGCTCTCTGTAGTCGGAGAGAAATGCAAATACATCAACATACTGGTCTGCCGCCGGAGCTCCAAGTTCATCGGCCAAGTCGTCCATGTAAGTCATCAACGGTATCTGAGCTGCCACAAAACGATCTGCTTTCTCTTCAAAATATTGCGCGGTCTTATCATCGGGCACTGCCACATCGAGGATACTACGAGAAACAACAGCGCGGGTGTAGACAGTCAGCCAATAGCGGTATTCCGACGCTTCTGCGTCACGCGGAGGGGGGTAACTCGGTCTCCATTGTTGCCGCTGTCCCGTCCGGGCTGTGAGTTCGTCGGCGAACGCTTGCACTTGTTCCTTTGCTTTTTGTATCCGCCTTTCGTTGTATACATTGACCGGCAAACGCGCTTCGCCTGGAAGTTTGTGTTTCCAGGAGATTTCCAAGCTGTGCCTATACTCTGCGGGGTACGCATCAATGTCGGCCTGCGCTTGCTGCATAACTTCTTTGCGGAAGGCTCCAATCTGGTCTGCCAATTCGGCGTGTCGGCAGTTCGTTATATACTGCTGCGCCAGTCCCATGCACTGCCCGACGGTGCAGCCAAATTCAAAGACACCCAGATTATCTAATGCTTCTAACGTGCCCAGTGGATCTTCATGCAGCGCTGCGGCAGCAAAACCAGACGGCAGCTTGTCGTTGTGGTGCCCCCCACGGTTAAAATTACGGAGCAAAGCCAGTTCTATGGTCGGAATGTGGCATGCGCCTATTCCGACCCAGTAAGGATCGAGGGGGAAGACGTCTTTCGACGCACGATCTTCACTGGCATTGCTCCCTGTTGAAAACGCAAGCACTCGCGCTGAATAAGGCGTTTGATCTCTCGCTGCACTGTGCTGTTCTTCAACCCTGTCCGAGGATCCACATCGTCATAGTCGCAGGTGTATGACCCTGGAACAGGCGAGCCCATCGTTGTCCTGAAAACCTGCTGAGGAGCACGAGAGGTGGTGCCGCGGCGACACAGTTTCCCGTCCATGTCGCGGTACATGTCATCGGACAACCCCCCTCGGGTCTCGCGCTCCAATTGTTGCTGCTTTTGGTATGCCCGCTTCATGCGAGCCGACTTTTCTATGGATTTTTTCTGCTCCCGGGACATGTCAATCAAGGTGGTCGTGTCTAATATGTAGTTGTTCTTATCCCATGGAATAAAGGGGCCGGGCACGCCATACCACTTGTTATCTCCCACGCCAATACACTGCTTAATGTCGTACTGGCCCGGCGCATGAACGTCGAATTGGATATCCGAGATGACTTCACAGTTGTCGAGTGTCTGTGAACTGCCATCTTCCATTTCGGTCTTGCGGTCCTTATGGTTGTCGTTACTGACCCGCGTAAAATAGGTGTCTGTGACAACAACCTGAGCGCAACCCAAACACATTCCTTGCACAAAAGGCAGGGCTTCCTGGCACGTGTTTGGGTCTCTTAGCCGATGTTGGTTAAATTTGTCTGCCTGCTTTTTCTTCAAGAACTCACGGCACACAAACCCAAAATCTTGCAGAACCACACACGCCCCCGTTGCACCGTTTATGCACGGGCGCTCGCCTCTCTCAACAATGCATTCTCTATAATATGCTGAAGCATAATCCCAGTCAACCATCTCTGGTATGGGCACTTTGACGTTCCTCGTGACATGCACTTTCACGACTTGCTGATAAAACGGCGCCTGCTCCTTGATCTGGAGTAGGAAACGGCTGTTGACGTGCGAGTCTGGGAGCTTGCGAACTATTTCGAGTTCCTTTTTGTCTATCTCTTTAAGTGAAGCCAGCATGTAACCTTCTTCGTTGTTACGGGCGTTATACTCGTCCAGTGTACGTCGAGGTAGGCCATCTAGCGTTGGAGAGACCGTGAGCTTCTTCATCTTCATCGAGTAATTCTTGGTGCGGGCCTCGCTCGCACTGTGCAGTTGCTCCGTAGTGTGCGGGAGTTTGCCACTGGTATAGTCTTCGCGTTCTTGTTTATCCGCCCTTTCCTTGACAGCCCTGTCCTTGTTGGATTCCCGCCGCCCTCGATTCTTTTCCTTTGCAGCCTTTGCACGCAAGTTGGCTGCAACCAACTCGTCTCCCACGCGTTTCTGTCCACTGGTTGCAATAACACCTATCAAGTGGTCACCAGAGCTGCTGACATCCTCGGTCTCGCGCCCGACTGGGGTCTCTCCTTGGGAGTCAAGATCAGACGGTAGCTCTCGGGCGTTCTTGGACCGCAGAACACGTTTGTATCGCTCGCTGCGTTCTTTGGCAATATCTTTACCGGTGCCTCCGCTTATCTCTGCGAGTATTTCTCCTGTTTCTTGGATTTCCTCGTCGGTTAACCCAGGCAATACACTGTCGCGCTTTCGTTTTGTTCCCTGTTGTTCAACAACTTCCTCCTCTTCAGTTAACAGTGTCAAACCCCCTGGAGTCGTATCCAAAGGCTTGTTTGCCACCGTGGGGTTGTCTTGCTTCAGCAGCATACCCATGCTGAAGCGCCCCTTCGACATCTCAAATTTTTAAAGTTGTTTTTTTTTTTTTTTTTTTGTATTTGCAAAAAAGGACAGCAGTAAAATCTTTCCAGGTAAATTCTCTCAAATCTATAGAAAACTTTTAGGGGCTAGCTCGTCGCATCTTCGGGGCTTGCAAATTTTTCTTTAAAGTAGGGAAAAAAAAAGGGGGAGAGAAAAGTAAATAAGGTAGTGGTAAGCACGTACACAACATGCAACACCTTGCTGTAGTTCTCCTCTTTGAGAGTGTATTTTGGAACGACCAACGACGAGACCAAATTGCGCAACACTGGCTCTCGGAGAACCCAAAAAAGGCGGAGATTTTGAGCGAGATTTTCACAGACTGCATTAACGAACTGCTGCACGGATCGGTGAAGTTTTCGATGAACCACCAGATGTTGACCTTTTTTGCCGGCGGGGCGTATCCGCTCATGTACCACACGTTGAGTAAGCGGGAGCGATCTTGCGTCTTTGAGATTTTCAGACAGCGAGAGAAGCTGTTTGGTATACACAAGCGGTTGTCAGCCAACATGTTTCTGTTGGAAGATAGTAAGGTGGACGATGTGTTAGAGAGTCTTTTGCCACGACGGTCTATGGTCATTTCATACATCTCCCAAATCCTCACAGTTGGGGGAGAACAACTGAAACGTCCACTGCATTTGTCAATACGGCAGCTGCAGCGCAAGTGGCCCAACGACTCGTTTTTACAACTGCTTGACAATTTTTGTGGGAACCCGGAGGGGGATCTTTTTGAGCTGAACCACTTGCCGGCGGACACTGGAGAGGCACCAAGCAAAAGAGCACGCGAACTCAAGATTGACTGGGGCTCAATCGTCGAGTCTCTGCAAAACAAAAAAGGCCGATCACAAAATAGATCGCACGGACGATCTATTTTAGCCGCGACAGAAAAGAAGAAAATTCCGCGGGCTAAAAGGGGGCCGATTAGGTTGAACGGTGTTTCCAACGTGTGGCTCGAGAGCCAACGAAAACGGTCACAACGAGCAAAGTACGCCTACGCCGAATGTGGTGCCCCTACTCTTTTGAGCGCCAGATAGAAATTTGGAAAAAACACCGCTATGGGACGCGTACAGGGTTCTTGCGGGCTCTGCTGGAGGAGAAACCGGACATCAAAAATGCAGGACCTTCACGCAGTAACCCGTTTACCAAAACAGAGATCAAGCGCCACGCAGCGATTGTCACGGTGGACTATTTGTCCGACTTGAATTATATATCTTTGGCTGATGAGCTGGGCCGGGAGTCCGCACAGCGCGCCCGTGCGTTCATCAATCACTGTTGCCGCATGTCATTTGTCGCTGCCATCGTCCCCTGTCCTGCGCGGGACGTGGCGTTCACTTTGGGTCGGGTGGCGGCCACCTGGAACGAGATCCCTGGGCCGTATGCGGTGTTTCCCAGGACAACCGAGGGTCAGCACGACAGCTGCGTGTTGATTATTGACAAAGACCGACTAAGGCTGGTGCGCATGCTACAGTTGCTACTGAAGCCGAACTCAGTCCCGCTGTACCCGATCTATGCGCAAATCTATTCAAGGGTTGTCACTATTGGACACGATGTGTTTGAATTTGATCGTCGCAACGGATGTTGGGAAGACATGGGAAGCTTTTTTCTGGATGGCAGGCCGTTGCCGGGAGAAGATCGGGATGAAGCGGCCGCAAATGAGCGTCGTCGGCTCGCACGTGGGCTTTTACAGGCGAGATCCGATGATCGGCGGAACTGTTACTGTACGAAACGCGGGGGGTTAGACGACGGGCTGGTGAAGGTGAAGATAGAACCAGGTACAGAGGGAGAGCAAAGAAATGATAACTCGCCCTGTGCCCAGTGCACAAAGAAAGAAGTCATGAAACTGCCCATTGCAGATGACAACACAAAGGCTTGGTCGCTATATTTGCTGTGTCTGCGAATGGCTTTGTATGTGAGCGGGAGGACCTTTGCGTACGTGATAGCATGTTTGCCCCGACCCGAGAACCCCGGCTTCTGGGTGTTGGAGCGAGTGACGGATATTCTGGCGTTAGCGACTGCAGATGTATGGACTATGCACACGGGGGTGCAACAGAGCTTCTTGAAGGCAGACGGGGAACAGAGAACGCTCTACCAGATACTAGAGGCATTTTTACTTCAGCGCTCTGGTATGATGTCTACCAAGAAAAGGATACACAGGAAAGATCGTCCGCGGGTAGGACGTGCCGCCATAGAGACTGCCATGCAGTGCATCCACGACATGAACACCGCAATTGACACCACCGAGCACGAAGTGTTTGAAACGCTGGAAGCTATCCTGTCGCATTCTGTTAAAAAGGCGGACCCGGAGCACTCAACGGTGGAACTTTGTGGGGAAAGAGTGGTATACAAGGCTCAGAAAAACCAAAAAGACATCGAGCCGCCGGTTTTTTATTGGTATGAGTTCTGCCTGTCGCGGGTCGTCAATTTGAAACCAGCCGTCCGCTTGTCACTGCTCTCTGCTGTAACGCTCCCAGGGGGCAAATCCCCGCCAACCGCAGCACTTCCGAAGCGCTATTTGACGAGCAAAACATGCTTTGCGCAGCACACACGGAACTATTACAACAAATTGTGGAAAGACCTGGAGCCAGAACATCCCTGTTTTACGGAGATGGCGCCTCGTCCAGGCGGCTCCGCCGATGCTGTACGCTTGATCTCAGAGTTCTTGCGAATGGCTGAGTACGCTGCCGTGGTGGGGGAGGAAAAAATCTCTGGAATCAAGGATTTTAGCGGAGACTGTAACGTGGACCCCTTCAAGCTTACGGATGCCGGCAGTTGCTACGGCAACTTACCAGCCGCAAAAAGGGCGGATAGGAGAAGTGCGTGGGCAAATGCAAAAAAACCGACAAAGGAAGAACTCGAGAACGACCTGGTGCGATTTGAGGATTTTTTTTTGGTCTGCAGGCCACTCAAAGAAACGGATTATTACTCAGGAACCGTCGACCTGGAAGATGTGCCAGAGTGGATGATTTTTGAGGCAGCGGCTCAGTTTCCTTGCCCGTACTACGACGCAACACGGGAGTTGCTAAACGGGGCGTGGCGAGATGAATATCCCGGTGTTCTGGGCAATAATCTCATGGAAGGACAAAACGAGGGGGAAGTCTTTGTCCTGAACACACAACTTCTCCAGAAAGACGGTCTGGAAGAGTTTTTGACAGAAGTGGGAGTCGAAGAGCGCTTGGAGCAAGAACATCTGATGAAAAAGCGACAGCGAGAGGGCCCACCGCGAAGAATTCATCAAACTCCCAAGAAATCAAAGTCTGAGACAAAGGTAACAATATGAAGTTCACGTCTTGAGATTAATTGGTGTGGTGAGGGCGAGAAGGAAGGGAAAAAGGCTGCCGTTTTACACAGTTTCTCAATAAACAGCGATTTAAGATACGCTTGTTATTAGGTACTCTGGGGGTGTAATCTTACTAAAAGAGATCAATCTCGTAGGAGGAAAGACGCTTTTTGGTGTTTATTCTTCTTTTATAAATCCCTTTCCGGTCGTATCGCGCATCGCAACACAGCTCGAGAGAAGGGAGGAAAAATGGATACACTCGCAGACCGCTTTGGGTTTGACTTGGTGGGCGAGCAACTCGATCCCAATGACATGTCAGACCAGGAACTCCACATGTGGAACGTCTTGAACAAGGTTCAGGACCAGATGATTGGGTCTGATGGTTTGACGGAGCGCCAGAAAGAGTTTTTTGTTGGGATTGCTGACACAATCGGAGACCACGAGAACGTCAAAGGCATCTACCCTTTCGTTAACATGTCTGAAAGCGCTTCTGGGAACTCCATCAATGGCTACGCTTGTGCTTTGGACGGAGACGCGCCGGCTTTGGTTGACTATATGCCCGAGGACATGCTTGAATGCACTGCAATGGCCAAGATATGCAATGCCAAAACTGATCTCAACCCAAAAGCGCTGAGAGCGCTGGGGGGCGAACTGAACAAAGCAGTGCCAACCTTTTCCGAGAACCCCGTCAGTCTTGACAAGAGAAACCCCGAAACAAATCTGGACAGCGCGGATTGGCAAGAAGAGATCGGCAACAACGGCGAGGCGGGCATCTACATGACAAATGATCCCTGGAAACCAGAATACTACGTTGTTGTCCGTTCTGGGGTGCCACGATTGTCGCGGGAGCTCTCCAGATTGATCCAAAAGGGCCGCTACACTATAGCGCAGGTCCTCACTCTCCCCGAGTACGTTTGGGCCAGACAAGCTGCTCGCCGCAACGCGCTCCGCTTGATGTATGGCATCTCATCGAAGTTGGGTCTCCGGATCGGTAGCTCCCACAAAAACAAGGTCCAGAATGACTTTGCGAGCTACACAACCCCCACCAGTAACTTCAAGCTTATGTCGGTGCCAGAGCACATCCAGTTCAACAGTGGCCTGGAGAAGGTTTCTCTTGATGGTCAAGATGCCTACGTGGTTTTCAAGGATGTGGTGCCGGCTTCATCTTCCGATCAGCAACTCCTGGTTTACGGAGGTGCCATGGGAGGCTACAAGAGTTACAAGACAAAGACAAAAACTGATCCCTCCATTGGTTACCCCGCCAGCACCAAAAAGTCTAACGTTATTAGGCCTGGTGCTGATGTCGGGCAGCCCATTTACGCCTCTTGCTTCACTTGGGACGGAAAGCGTTCCGTAAGTGACTGCAACAACTCTCGTCTCCACCCAGAATACTTTCCCCCGGTTAACAGCGACTTTGAGAATAAGCTGGAACACCTCGGCTTGCATGACACCAAAAACTCGAAGAGCCTCATCGCTGTTTGTGTCAAGCTTCCCGCTGATGAACAGCAGCGGTTTGTTGAGTAAAAAACAGGCTGTCATTTGTTCACACGCGTAGTCTATTCCGTATCAAAAAAAAAAAAAAAAAAAAAAAAAAGGGGGGCAAACAAGAAAAAGAGGCAGTTGAGAATGGAGAAATGTCAACAGGAAAGAAAAATAAAACGATAAAAAAAAAACAAGTGGGGAAACGCGCTGAAAACGGTTTTAGTGGGCGCGTAACTAAGGTGTAAAAATTTTCATGCGATCTACCAAAAAAGTGTAGATCGATCTACAAAAAAAGATCGTTTTTTGCGAAAATCGTGTTTTTTTTTGCGCATTTGGAAAAATCCCAAAAAAGGGGATACCCCTCAAAAGTTTTCAACAAACCCTCGTGCAACATGCATCTCGTTTGTTTTTTTCGCCTTATCGCTTCACCTCGACCGATTGCAGTACACCAAACTTCCCAAATGTGTTCCTTGGGTGTCCGCGAACACATTCTGGCCGTTGGTTCGATCGTTGAGATCGCAGGCGGTGAGATAGAGAGCGAAAATCCCTTTTCTGAAAAAATCTTGTTCTCTCTCTTATACGCCAATGGAAGTTTCAACTCAAAAATCCTTTTGGGAATGTGTTCTTGGTATGGCATACTACAACTTTGGTTTTGCGATGCAGAGACGATTTTCAGCGTCCTCGACCTCACCGAAGGTGACGGCCTCCAGCCTCAAAAAAATTTCATGCGATCTACCAAAAAGTGAAGATCGATCTACAAAAAAAGATCGTTTTTTGCGAAAATCGTGTTTTTTTTGCGCATTTGGAAAAATCCCAAAAAAGGGGATACCCCTCAAAAGTTTTCAACAAACCCTCGTACAACATGCATCTCGTTTGTTTTTTTTGCCTTATCACTCAACCTCGACCAACTACAGCACACCAAACTCTCCAAATGTGTTCCTTGGGCACCCACAAACACATTCTGACCTTTGGTTTGACTTTCGACTTGACAGGTGGTGAGCTAGAGAGTGAAACTTTTTTTTTCTTGAGAAT
>Ga0316204_10001423_pt1 | contig 65130 bp, 68 predicted proteins | sample 6monrhotite_MG_2_FD_205661 | JGI IMG/M metagenome (GOLD analysis project Ga0316204, IMG submission 205661) | Microbial mat bacterial communities from mineral coupon in-situ incubated in ocean water Damariscotta River, Maine, United States -... | ecosystem: Environmental > Aquatic > Marine >... | reverse complement strand
TCAAGGTAAAAAATAACACACCAACAAGCCTAAAAACTGTCAGAATCAAACCGCTTTCTAACAGACCCTCCTTGCGAAGGGAGGCGAAACATAACCAGCTAAACTCGAAACACAACTGTTTATTTTAAGCTGCAAAAAGCGATGCTATATACTATCTATTATATGGAGCTATTCGCGCATGAGCTTTTCCATGACAAACCTAACCATAAACATGTACGCTTCACGCATGCAGCGATTTCAAATATCATCACTACAGAACCGCAAACAGCGTGGTGTCGCGCTAATTATGGTACTTGGCATGGTTGCCATCATTGCTGCTTGGGCAAGTACGGCAACATATGAAGACTTAGTTTCAATTCGGCGCATTTCTAATTTACAAGATGAAACCAGAGCCACTATGGCAAGTGAGTCTGCCTACACGCTGACAAGGTGGTACCTAAAAGAAGATGCTAAACTCACAACCACGGACTCTCTCGAAGAGGACTGGGCTGTTGGCATGCCTCCGTTCCCCATCGATGAAGGGCTTATCTCTGTTGTGATTGAAGACAGCAATCGTTTTTATAATCTTAATGATTTGGTAGACAATAATGGTGTTGTTATTCCAACTCATTTTGCGCAACTGCAAAATTTATTCACTCTTCTTTCAATCGATCCTGATTTGGTCAATAAGCTTGTTGATTGGTTAGACAAAGATAATATTCCTTATTTGGCTGCTGGCGCTGAAGATACGATGTACTTTGAAAGAGACTACAAAGTTAAAAACAACCGCCTTGATAATTGGTCAGAACTCAAACTTATCCTTGGTTTTGATAATGATACCATTACTAAATTAAAGGCTGTCGCAACAGTGGCACCCAGCTCTGCTAATGAATCTGCTAATAAAGGCTCATCGAAAGTGAATATTAACACCGCATCTGAAGAAGTTATGATGTCACTTTTTCCAAACATGACCAATGCAGATGCAGAACTCTTCTTCAAATCACGGCCTTACGAAGATACTAATATCGTAAACCAACAGACTTGGAAAACCAAGGGTGATGTTCAACGCTTGAGTGTAGAGAGCGATACATTTATGGTACGCACACATGCAAGTTTTGGTCGTGCAAATGTGCGCGAGGAGTTTTTATTGTCGCGAACAGGAACAACCAGCCCATCAATCAAGCTTATCTGGCGAGAGCGCCTTGGTTGGCAATTCTAAATGATTGAACAAACCTCTGCTCTTGTAAGCTTGTGCCCATCAGGCATGGCTGTGCGCGACACACAGGGTAATATTACCTTTAATCCGCTATCAGATGAGCAAATGTTGACACAAAATGCAGCATTACCTGCCCTACCTATAACACATGCTGACGCTGTTTACCTCCCACTAGAAAACCTCCTTACGCGCAGCTTTCACTTTCCGCTCAAACACACCCGCTACTTAGACGCCGCTATGCTTGGGCAAGAGCTTGCTGATACCGCGGGCATTGAACCCAATGACTGGTGGTTTTCTTGGCGTGCCCACAAAGTAAGCAATGGGGTGTCGGGCATCGTATTTGCTCTACCCCAAACGCTAAAACGAACCATCGAAGAAACATCAGGTTGGCAACAAGCACCTTTATATTTGGTTGATGGCTGGGAACGTCTTCATTATTGGCTGCCAGATATTCTAACTGATGAACATGAAAACATTGCAGTCATTGATGCGGATGCGGATGGCGTTTTTTTTGGCTTCTTTCAAGCTGGAACTTGGAAAGGCATGTCTAGGCTAAACGCTGATATGCATGATTCAGAAATCAGTCAAACAACGATGCAACAAGCGCTTTGGTCCCTTCAGTCTATGGGCTTCTTAGCTGAATCCATGGCTATCACAGGCCGCATAAGCACAACAATGGCTGAAAACTTACCAGAAAAAGGTGCAACAACTCTCCCTCTCGCCATTGAAGAGGCTTTGTCTCCTCGTCACATCGTCACTCTCATGTTGGCTAAACCTATCAAAGACAAAACTACGCTATTAAACATTAGACATGGCAAATGGGCCCAGCGAAAAAAAAGTGCTATTTCACCCACATGGCATCGCCCTATTATATTATCTGCCATGGTATGTCTTCTCTGGCTTACTTTCACAACCATTCATAATTATAAACTTGAAACGCAGCTCGAAACCATGAACGCTGACATTACTTCTGCCTTTCACCGTGGTCTGCCCAACCAATCAGTCATGATTGATGCTTTAGCTCAACTTCAACAGGCTACGAACCAAAGTGGAAATGTAAGCAACTCTGCTGCGAGTCAGCAGCTCGATTATTTAAGTGAGGTGTTTGCTAGTCAACCTTGGCAAATGCAAGAGTTTCGAATGGACAGCAAAGGTATTACCGTGTCTGGAAAAGTAAAAAGCTTGGATATACTCAACAACATTCGCCAGGGCCTAGAAGAAAAGGTTGGTAACACTGTGCAAATTGCAGATACAGACCTTCAAGGCAGCGAAGTTTCATTTAGGATGAAATGGTAATGCGTTTCTCAATCAATCAGCAATGGCTGATAACACTACAACAAAAAGGCTTAGTTTTTTGGGAAAGCAAACTTTCCCCACGGTACCAAGCTTTAGATCAACGCGAACAAAAAATCGTGCGCATTGCTGCGATTACACTACCGCTCATCCTAATTGTTTTCGGCATTATTTTACCCACTTTAGATAAAAACAGGGCTCTCCACAAAGAAGTATCAAGCCTTGCAGAACAAGTAGCCGAAGCCAACCAATTGGCCGATATTTTGGTCGCAAACCCTCAACAACAAGGTGAGCAAACTAATGCTGGAACTAGCCTTTTAACCCAAGTGGATAAAATTGCACGGCAAACAGGTGTACGCAGCTTTATGACCCGATTAAGGCCTCAACAAATCATGGGGGGGCAATCACGTCTGCAAGCCCAAATTAAAGATGCGCCATATCATAAGGTTGCTGCCTTTCTATCCACCCTAGAGAAAAGAAGTCTCACGATTTCTCAACTGAAAATACAAGCAACAATAGTAGGGCATGTTGATGTACAGGCTACTATCGGTGATTAACTTGAAGCTCTCGCATACACCCTCATCAAAACGTTTTCTTTTCATCTTATTTATTGTGGCCTTGCCTATATTTATATTTCTTCGTTGGGACAGCTCTACGTGGTTATCAGCCCAAGTTCAGCAAGCGGCAAGTGAACAAGGTTATCACTTGAACTATGATAGTGTTAACCTATCAGGCTTAGGTCTTTACTTTAAAAACATTCAAGTCAGCCAAATTAGCCAACCAAATGTGCCTCCTATTGAGTGTGAGCAATTGGGTGTTTCGCTCTCAATATCAAACCTCTTTTCAGGGGCACTTGCTGCCGACATTGATGCATTATGGGAAACAAATCCCATTTCATTCACCGCGGCTCAACAAAATGAATTTATCGACATCACAAACATTGAAGCCTTAATTGATGTGAGTCGTTTAGACAAATATACAGCCAACTTAATGGCTAAAGTATCTGGACTGGTTTCAGTTCAAGGTGCGCTGAGCATTGACCCAAATAAACAACTTCTCCATTCAGCCCATCTCAATAGCTCATGGGCACAAGCCATGGCAGGTTTATCACAACCTGAGTTCACACTGGGCGACTATCATTTCGAGCTGAATAGCCTCGAAGACATCAATCAACCTTGGCAATGGGCCATCAAAGGTGGCAGTGGTCTGGGCCTTCATGGCAGCGGCACGCTTTCCCCATTTAACCCTGATCCACAGTTTTGGCATTTCAGTGGTAACATTGATCTGCAAGCTGACAACACCAACCCAACGCTTGCTGCAATGCTGCAAGCTTATGCAGGAAGCAATCAAGCTAAAGTGCGCCTAACGGGCACTTTCTCAAACCCAAGAATGGATATTATTCGCTGATGTCATACCTCGTTTTAGCCCGTAAGTGGCGCCCACAACGTTTTGCTGATTTAACTGGCCAAGATGTGATTGTGCGCACCCTAAAAAATGCACTCACCAGTAATCATCTAGCGCATGCCTATTTGATGACAGGTATTCGTGGTGTTGGCAAAACAACTATTTCGCGACTGATGGCTATGGCTGTAAACTGTACCAATGCAGAAGCTGGTGAACCTTGTGGCACATGTGAGTCGTGTTTGTCGATTGCCAAAGGTAACAACCTTGATGTGCAAGAGATGGATGCAGCCAGTCATACGGGTGTTGATGATATCCGCGAAATTCTCGATGGTGTGCGCTACCCACCTGTTCACCTAAACATCAAAGTTTATATTATTGATGAAGCGCATATGTTATCCAAGTCCGCTTTTAATGCGCTGCTTAAAACCTTGGAGGAACCACCTGAGCGTGTTCTCTTCATTTTAGCAACAACAGAGTCCGATAAACTACCCATTACAGTCCGTTCGCGCTGTCAGCGCTTCGACTTGCGTCGTCTTCATGTCGGTGAAATTAGTGACTATCTCGCCTTTGTACTCAAAGAAGAAGGCATATCTGCGCAATCAGATGCTTTGCAAATTATTGCGCGAGCTGCTGATGGCAGCGTGCGTGATGCCCTTTCCTTGACTGAGCGCGTCTTAGCTTTTTCCAATCAAAACATCACCCTTGATGATGTGCAACAATCATTAGGCCTGATTGGTTCCGAACAAACTCAGCAACTTGCCAACGCAGTGCTGGCAGGTGATGCCATTGAAGCTGTGCAAACATTAAGACAAGCGCGCGAAGCAGGTGTCTCTCCTGTGCATTTATTAAAATCATTGTCTGAAATGCTGCATGAAATGATGTGTTGTAAACTTGATCCCAGCCTTGTGCCACAAGGCCTTAGTGCCTCAGCCCAAGCTTGGTTGACCAATCAAGCTGAATGCTGGTCTAACCAAGCGCTCGACATTCGTTATCAAGCATTAATTCATGGTTTGCGTGACCTTAATCTTATAGATGAGCAGCGTGGGGCAGAAATGATTGTGATGCGTTTAAGTCACCTTTATTTAATTTCTCCGCCCGAAAAGGCGTTTAACAATACACCCATTACTCCAGAAAAAAAAACACTTGAAAACAAGCTTGTAGAGCCTGAACACAAGAAACAACAACCTGTAACCAATACAGAAACACCTGATATAAAAAATAATGACGCGACCACAGCAAGCAAAGAACCTGTAAAAACCCTGAACGCGGAATCAACCTCTGATACCAATGTTGTCGCCCAAGAAGCGCCTCAACCCACGACATGGGAAGAAGCAATGGTTTCATACCATCGTGTTAAGCCAGGTATAGCCGCGATTCTTGAGCATGTGATTTGCGAGTCATTTACCGATGAAATTCGTTTATTGCTCAATAAACATCAGCTCGAATCACTCAATACACAAGATCGAAGCGCATTTGAACATTGGCTACAACGAAAGGTCACTTGGCTTACCCGCACCAATGAATCGGGCGAGAGCCTGCTTGAAAAAAAACAACGTGAAGAAGATGAATACACGCGAAAACTGTGGCAACAAGCTGAAGCAGACCCGCATATTCAAGCGCTAAAAAACGCCTTAGATTGTCGTTTGGTGAATGTTCACCCCCCGAAAGTTCAATTCGAAAATAGCGACATTGAAGCCATTGAAGAAGATGACTAAAGCTTTACCACAAGTCACATTCAAGGGGAAAACATACCATTGCAGCCCTGAAAAAACGTTATTAACCAATCTGTTGGAGAAAAATATTGCACTGCCCTATAGCTGTTTGGAAGGTGTCTGTTTTGCTTGCATGTTACAAGCAGTAAAAGGCTCTCCTCCAACAAAGTCGCAAATGGGTTTAAGCCAAGCGCAAAAAGAGAATAATTTTTTCCTCGCCTGTCAGTGCCATGTTGAGGAAGGTCTAGAGATTAAACTACCTTCTACTCATGCCCAACAAACGTTTGTCACCACATTGGTGCAAAAGAAGCAGCTCAGCAACGACATTTTCCTTTTAAGTTTTCAGTGCCCTCTTGGTTTTGAATATCAAGCGGGGCAATTTGTAAACTTCATACACCCACAAACCAAAGCTTTACGAAGCTACTCTATCAGCAGCGTGGAAAATGAAGGGTTTTTAGACTTTCATATCAAGCTTCTTCCCAATGGTGAGCTAAGCACTTTGTTGTGCAACCAACTGAATCATGGTGATGAAATTGCTTTCACTGGTCCCTTTGGCAATTGCTTTTATAATTCAGCCAAGCCCAATCAACCTCTTATTTTAGCTGGCGTGGGTGCAGGTTTAGCACCACTTTACGGCATTGTAAAAGACGCCATCAGATTTAAACACCAAGCTAATATTTATCTCTTTCATGGTGCCTTCAACGAGCAAGGTTTATATTTCTCGCAAGAGCTTGCCGCCTTGGCTCTTGCTTACCCAAGGGTCACTTATGTTCCATCTACTCTACAGAGCAACGACAAAGGCATTATCCAAGGCAACATTGATGAAATCATCATCAAAACAATCGGTGATTGTCATGGTAAGAGAGCGTACCTTTGCGGTGATTCTGCAACTGTTAAAACCATGCAGAAAGCCCTTTTCTTCGCAGGCATACCAAAATCTGAAATGTTTACAGATGCTTTCACCCCTGCTTCCGTAACTGAAAATAAAAACTAAGGGGCTGACACCTAATAAAATTCTTTGAGCAGTTTTTTGAGGTCAAAAAGCTGTTCTTTTGAAGAAGCTAGATTAAACCTCCATTCACACTCTTTCAAGAACAATTCAAAATGCTGTCGCGGTATTCCGTTGAACTTTCTCATGTGTCTTTTTGCTTGGTTCCAAAAGTTTTCAATGCCATTGATATGATTATGTTTTTGAGCAAATATTTTACTGTGATTAATTCTGTAGTGTTTAAACTCAGAAACATCCAAAGCATTATAAGAACGCCAACAACCTGTATACACAATGCTGTCAGCCTTTATTTTACAACGAATAATAGGCATTAATGTTTCTGACTTGGCATCAAGAATGATTTGAGTGTAGACCTTTCCACCACGTTTTAAGATGCCGAAAACCGCAACTTTTCCAGCTGCGCCTCTACCACGCTTCCCTTTCCGAACACCACCGAAGTAGCTTTCATCTAGTTCAACCTCACCACCAAATTGTTCGCTACGTTGTTGCTGTTTTAGTGTAATCTTCTCACGTAATTCATGGAAAAATCTGATGCCAGTATTGCGATGAATGCCAACTAAATCTGAGGCAATTCTGGCCGTTGAACCTGCAACGAAGTATTTCATGAGTTCCAACTGCTTATTTCTACTTAGTTTACAATGCTTTATATACACTAGATCACCTTAACTTTTTAAAAGTCAGGTGTCAGCCCCAAACTAATTACTTTCGCAACGCCTGCTCAATATCATCTAAAGTAGCTTTAAGCTTGGCTTTAGCATCAATAAAAACAATGGGAGCATACGTACACAAACTTCGACATGTGCTCACAGAAAAGATGATTTCAGCATCTTTCATATTCTTTGCCAAAAGCTTACCTTCGTTGATGCAGTTTTGTCCTAAACACACAGAAACTTCCACTGTCTTCTCCTCTTTGCACAGCATTTTTGCCAAGAAATATTAATAATAATTTCCCTTATGCTTCCCTTTTATATCTAGTGCCATGAACTTTTCAACTACTATGTGTATATTCTGATTCAACCTTGCCACTAATTACGGTTCAAAGTAGCCCACCATCTTCATAGAGAAATTAAAGAGAGTGCCTATCTACAATCCAAAGCAGGTACTCGCAAACCTTTCGGTTCTCAACTATAGTCATTCATGCAATGCAATTAAGGGGCGGAACGAAAATGAAACATCATTTAATTATATTAATAACTGCTTTTTTTATCATGGTTGTACAAATCATTTTTGTGCAACCAACTTATGCCGATTCATCAGTGATTATCGGAGTGGTAGCGGAAACTGCTAGAGACAAGCTGCCTGCCGCCGCTCGTATTCTTTTTGCTAATAACGGTAATGGCTGGACTGTTTTAGACAGCCCAAGCACTTATACATCACACGTAGAGAAACAAATGACATGGACTTTAGCCTTTGACGGAAGAAGACTTGGCGAAATCAAAACAATTGATGATGTAAAATCACCTTACCCAGCAACTTGCACATCCTGTTTCTCCAAAGCCAAAATCGTACGTTTAGAAAATGAAAGCCTCTTTCCTAAGTTAAAGAATAAAGAAGAACGATTTGCTAACTGGATGTTTTTACCTAAGTACCGACCTATCGTGCTTAACACCCAACCTTATTATGCTGACCCAGAAAAGTGGTCACTAATAAAGCCTAACAAGCACATTCTCACAAGTATATTTCCTGAATTAAAGAAGTTGATTAAAGATCCATACCATTGCAATGGTGAACCTAACTGGGATGCTACAAGAATAAACTTAACGATTGATGGTACATCACTCTTTAGATTATATGGTAACAATGGTGGAGCAATGATTGTTTCAGCTGGATTGGCTCAAAAACACTTGAATGACTGCGATGGGCCTAGCGATAAAAGTAATTATCCTATATGGTTTTATATCAAGGGAGATAAGATAAAACTGATTGGGTACGAACTTGATTTACTTGATGCTGGAGACTACGACAATGACGGTGAAGTTGAATTTATCTTTCATTACTCAGGTTATAATAGAGATGGGTATATTTTATTTGAGTCTGAATTCTCAGGGCGTTTTGATTATATTTGGAATTACCATTAGTCCTTGAATAAAAGACACTTCTTTCGGAGAACGTAATCACTCATCTTAATGCTCCTGCCTGAATGCTAAACCTTATTGTTGCGCACATTCTCTTTGGAAAATCGCTGCTTTAATACTTTTTACATCGACTTTCCTCTCTATATTAGCTTTACTTACAGCTTAATAACTTCAACACTCGCTGAGGAAACCATGAAATCAGGGCAACATTTACATGTACTTGGCGTGTGTGGCACGGCCATGGCCGCAATCACTGCACTTGCTAAAGCTAAAGGTTGGAGAGTCTCTGGCTCTGATGCCAATGTTTATCCGCCTATGTCAGATTACTTAACGCATATGGGTGTGGAAATTGCCACTTTCTCTGAAGACAACTTAAAACCAAAACCAGATTTATGTCTCATTGGCAATGCTATGAGTCGCGGCAATGTTGAAGTGGAATATATTTTGGATAACGACTTGCCTTATATGTCAGGCCCTGAGTTTATTGGGCGTTATATTCTGCCCCATCGCCATGCTGCCGTGGTTGCAGGAACACATGGAAAAACATCTTCTGCATCCCTTTTAGCTTGGGTTTTAGAAACTGCAAAAAAACAACCCGGATTCATGATTGGAGGCATCCCAGAAAATTTTGGTGAAGGTGCCGTTATTGGTAATTCATACCCTTTGACGCCCTTTGTGCTCGAAGGGGATGAGTATGACACAGCCTTCTTCGATAAACGCTCAAAATTCATCCATTATCATGCCAAAACACTCATTTTAAATAATTTAGAATTTGATCACGCTGACATCTTCAAAGACCTTGATGCAATCAAAACACAATTCTCTCATTTGCTCAAAACCATTCCTCAATCAGGGCATATTATCGCCAATGCTGATGATGCTAATATTATGGATGTGATTGCTATGGGTTGTTGGACACCCATCGTAACTTTTTCTGAATACAAAGAATCAAATCAAGATGGTTGGCAATGGCAGTCATTAAAAGAAGATGGCTCTCACTTCCGCCTATATCAAAACGGTATCAGTGTTATCGATGCCAAATGGGAAAGTATTGGAAAACACCATGTTAGCAATGCCTGTGCTGTTGCCGCTGCCGCTGTATCTATGGGTGTATCATTAAAAGCCATCCAAAAGGGTTTCGAAACCTTTAAAGGTGTTCGTCGCCGCATGACTAAAGTGGGTGAAGCCAACAACATTACAATTTATGATGATTTTGCCCATCATCCCACTGCAATTACTGGTATTGTTGATTCAGTTAAAGCATCCATGAACAACAATGGGCGATTGTGGGTACTGATTGAACCTCGTTCGAACACGATGCGCAGTAAAATTCACCAAGAGAAGTTGCCTAAATCGCTTAAAAGCGCTGATTTTGTGATTTTTACCCCGCCTTCTGACCGCAATATGGATAAAAACGATTTACTTGATGTGGAAAAAGTATGTTCTGAGCTCAGTCATGATAACGTTGATGCTAAAGTACTGAAAAGCACTCAAGAAATCATTAATGTCACCATAAATAATGCGAAAGAAGGTGATGTCGTGCTTATTTTATCCAATGGTGGTTTTGAAAACATTCATCAGCGACTGTTAGCGGCCATAAAAGAAAAAACAAACACTTAAATTACTCTTTTTATATTTCCAAAGGTGAAGCGCTAAAATGAAACAACACATCGACACAAAAAGCATCCCCTTTGCAGAATTTATTGCACTTATGGCAATTATGATGTCCCTCGTTGCCCTCTCTATTGACGCGATGCTGCCTGCTTTACCGCAAATTGGTCTGGATTTGCACGTATTACACGTTAACGACAACCAACTGATTATTTCATTGCTCTTTCTTGGTTTTGGTCTCGGGCAAATCATTTATGGCCCATTGTCTGATAGTTTTGGTCGAAAGCCTGCCATTTATATCGGACTTTCACTTGCTATCGCCGGCTGTCTTTTATCAATTTTTGCTGATTCATACTTACTAATGCTGGCTGGTAGATTTCTACAAGGGCTTGGTTTAGCCTCAGCTCGTGTCATCACGATTGCCATTGTGCGCGACAAATATCACGGCAATGAAATGGGTAAAGTCATGTCATTTATCATGACCATCTTCATTCTTGTGCCCACGCTTGCTCCAGCCATCGGTCAGGGTATTTTATTTGTCGCTGACTGGCGTATGATTTTTACTTTCATATTAGGGCTTAGCATTACCGTGCTCTTATGGTTTGCAATCAGACAAAATGAGACACTGGCCGCAAGCCAAAGAACTGCATTTTCAATAGCTAATATTGTGCGAAATATTCAACGTATTTTTATGCACCGTGTTGTCATGGGTTACACCATAATTTCAGGCCTTATTTTTAGCACAATGCTGGGTTATTTGAATTCTGCCCAGCAGATTTTTCAAGATCAATATCAGCTGGGCACCATGTTCCCAGCCTACTTTGGCATTTTGGCTTTATCCATTGGTCTGGCATCTTTAACCAACGCAAAGTTGGTGATGACGTTCGGTATGCATGATATGTCTAAATTTGCATTAATCATTATCAGCACAACATCCGTTTCATTCTTTATCATCGCCTACAGTACCGCCGGCCACCCACAATTATGGCAATTGATGTGCTTCCTCTTAGTTGTTTTATTTTGCTTTGGTATTCTCATTGGCAATTTAAATGCCCTCGCGATGGAACCTCTTGGTCATATGGCAGGGCTAGGGGCTTCACTGGTTGGCGCCCTATCGACATTTATCGCGATTCCTTTTGGTATGTTAATCGGGCAAAGTTATGACAATTCAGTTTTACCCCTTATTGCTGGGTTTGCCCTGTTAAGCTTAATATCTTTAGCTGTAATGCATTGGGTTGGGCTAGTCACTCCTGACGAGCTATAACAAAACGACGATGCCTACATTTGCTTTTGCATATCACCTGAGTTTTAATACTGTTCTTGAAATGAATATAATACCAAGGTCATTGTTGTGCCTAACTTAACTATTTAAAAACCATAAAAATAAGGACTAAACATGCAAAATACTGTTGTTCAAATTCAGAAGCTGCCACATGGCGAAGGTTTAGAGCTTCCTTTTTATGCTACACAACAAGCTGCTGGTGCCGACCTTAGAGCAGCAGTAGATGAAGATATTACAATCAAACCTGGTGAACATAGACTGATTAAAACAGGGTTCGCTATGGCGCTAGCAGACGGTTTTGAAGCACAAATCCGCCCGCGCTCAGGGCTGGCTTATAAACATGGTATCACAGTACTCAACTCACCAGGAACCATTGATGCCGACTACCGCGGTGAGGTGGGTGTCATTTTAATCAATCATGGGAAAGAGGCCTTTGTTGTGACACGTGGGGAACGCATTGCCCAAATGATTATTGCGCCATTTGCTCAAGCTTCTTTCACTGAAGCGAATGAACTATCCGAAACACAACGCGGTGAAGGCGGGTTTGGTAGTTCTGGGCGGAAATAAAACTCTAGTGCCTCAACATATTGCAATATTTGGCGGTAGTTTTGATCCTCCGCACCTTGGTCACCAAGCTTTGGTCACGGAAGCATTAAATCAGCTCAATATTGATGAACTATGGCTCATGCCCGTAGGCCTCCCCATACACAGGCAGCTTTCAGGCAAAGCCTCACCAGAGCAGCGTATGGGATGGCTCAAGCAAATGTTTACAGGTGAGAAACGTGTAAAAGTCATGGATTGGGAAATTAAAAATCAAAAACCTACCCCGGCTATTGGCACACTGCGCCGTTTTCATGCTGAATATCCAAAGCTCACACCCACTTGGCTGATGGGCATGGACTCCTTTTTGGATTTAACCAATTGGGTCGATTACCCTGAGCATCAAAGCTTATGTAACCTTGCTGTTTTTCAGAGGGTTGGAATTAAAAGCGATGTTATAACAAGTGCTTGGCTTCACGTTGAGCTACTAGCTTGGCAAACTCACCTCCCCCAACATCCCGGTCACATTGTCATGCTTCATAGTGACTTGCCCAATATTTCAGCTACACGTTTTCGTCAATATCCACAAGAGCATAAAAGCTTTTTAGCTCAAAGCACCTGCAATGCAATTTTAGCGTGTTATGATTCGACCGTACGTTAACCATAAGAGAGAAAAGACATGAGCGAAATGAAAACCCTAGACCAATTAACTGCCGAAGTAATCGAAGCCATTGAGGGTGTAAAAGGGCAGGATATTGTAACCTTAAATGTGCAAGGCCGCTGTAACTTTGCCGACTGTTTTATTCTAGCTACAGGCCGCACCGACCGCCAACTTAAAGCTTTAGCTAATGCTGTTAGAACAGTTGGACACAGCAATGATTTGACCGCTCGTGTTGATGGCTTAGAAGGGCTAGAGTGGTTGGTAGTTGATTTGGGCGATGTGATTGTCCACCTGTTCTTGCCTGAAGTTCGTGAGAGCTTCCAGCTTGAACGTTTATGGAGCACGCCAGAGGAAGCATGAACCTAAGGTTATTGGTTGTCGGCAAAGCTGGTAAAGATTTTCGTGATTACGAAGCTTCCATGCGTAAACGCCTGCAAGGCAGCCATCACTTTGAGCTGATAGAACTCCCTGAAAGTCGCGCCAAACAACCCAGCCAAATAAAGGCCGATGAAGCAAAAACTATTCTCAAGTCCATCAAATCAGACTTCATCCTATTTGATGAGCGCGGCAAATCATTAAGTAGCTTGCAATGGGCAGGCTATTTTGAGCAACAAGTCGGCAATGCAAATATAGATTTTGTCATTGGCGGAGCCGCTGGCGTAGCTGATGATGTGCGGACGCAAGCACAGAGTATTTGGAGTCTATCCAACCTGACATTGCCGCACCAACTCGCGCGTGTTTTAGTCGTTGAGCAGCTCTACCGCGCTTTTTCAATCATCCAAGGCCACCCATACCACAAAACATGAGACGTTTTCTCATTCTCTTCCTTACTGCATTTATCAGCACTGTATTCCTTAGCGGTATGGGGAGCAGCGCCAACGCCGCGAGAGATGTGCATGGAGAGCTGCAAAACATCAAAAAGCAAAGGGCAATGGTTAAAAAAGCACAACAAGAGCTGACGCGTGAGCTTGGCTCTGTGGGCAAAAGTCTTAAAAAAATGGACGTTTCACTTTTAGAAGCTCGGAATGCCTATCGCAGCATACGAAAGGAAATTGTCAATGTTGACCAACATTTACATGACCTCGGCAAAGAAAAAGCTAGTATTAAAAGCAATATGACACTGCTTTACCAACAAATGGTTAAAGAAGCGACTGTAGCTTATAAACATTCGGGCATTCAATCTGTTTGGGTTGATGTTTTATCGGACACTTCAATTACTGAAATCCCTCACCGTCAGTATTTATTGAAATCTGCAGTTTTATCGCAAGAAAAAGATAGGGCAAGCTGGCGAAAAACAATGCATAAATTGTCCGCAGTGGAAAAAGAAGAACAAACAAATAAAGAGAAACTACTCACTTTGCAGCAACAACGTAAAGATGCTGAGCGCAAGCTTGTCCGAAAAATTGGCCTTAAAAAAGCGGCTGCAAAAAAACTGCGCAGCAACCTTGAACAAAAAAAAGCACAAGAAAAACGCTTAGCTCGGCAAGAAAAAGCACTGCAACATTTATTAGATGGCTTAGGCGACACGCTGCTCGCAAGCGATAAAAAAACAAAAGTTTCCTCCATTCGCAAGAAAAAAGGGAAGTTACCTTGGCCATTAAAGGGCCGCGTTTTAGTTGCTTATGGTCAAACAACATCAACAGGAACAAAGCTCGCGGGTGTTCACTTATCACCTAAAAAACGAAGTGAATCTGGTAAGCTGGTGCATGCCCTAGGACAAGGACAAGTCCGCTATGCCGATTGGTTTGGTGGATACGGTTTGATGATGATTGTTGATTATGGGCAGGGCATCATGGCAGTGTATGCCCACAATGATGCCTTACACAAACAGTTGGGTGATTGGGTAGAAGAAAATGAAGTTTTAGCAGAAGCTGGAAGCACTGGTTGGATTGAAGATGTACGTTTATACTTTGAGATTCGTGATCAAGGTAAACCTGTGAACCCTTCGCGCTGGTGCAAAAAATAATCCTAACATGAGGAAACCATGACGTTAAAAGCAACTCGATTTATTATCTCTTTAGGCACACTTGCTGTGATTACATTAGCATGGGTAACTTGGCAGCCTAACCATTCCGTGACGCAAGCTAACGCTGCAACAGACTATTCTGAAATGAAGAAATTTTCTGATGTCATGAATGCCGTACGCCGCTACTATGTTGAAGAAACAACAGATGCGGAACTTTTTGAAGGCGCTCTCAAAGGCATGTTATCTAACCTTGATCCACACTCCACATACATGAACAAAGAAATGTTCTCCAAAATGATGGAAGATACAAGTGGTGAGTTTGGTGGTTTAGGCATTGAAATTTCTTCTGCTGAAGGTGGCATCCGCATTGTTGCGCCCATTGAAGATACGCCTGCATTTAAAGCTGGTGTGAAGTCTGGTGATTTAATCATTCGTATTGGTGACGTATTAGCTCGCGATATTAGCTTGCCTGAATCTGTCAAACTCATGCGTGGTAAACCTGGAACCAGCATCACGATTACCATCTTCCGCGAAGATGAAATGCGCACATTTGATGTGGCAATCATACGTGATAAAATTCAAGTGAAATCAGTGAAAAGTGATATCTTAGCGCCTGGTTATGCATACTTACGTGTCACACAATTCCAAGAACATACTGCAGAACAACTGCAGAAAAAAATCAATGAAATACGCAAAAAATCCGATGGTAAAATCTTAGGTGCAGTACTTGATTTAAGGAATAACCCAGGTGGTTTACTTGACCAAGCTGTTGCCGTGAGTGATTTGTTTTTAAATGATGGCGGCATAGTCAGCACCAAATCTCGCGTAGGTAATAATATGGACTTCAAAGCAGAAGACGGTGATGCGCTCAAAGGTGAGCCCATGATTATTCTGATTAATGGTGGCTCAGCATCTGCATCTGAAATTGTTGCTGGGGCTCTTCAAGATAACAAACGCGCTATTTTGATGGGCACACGCAGTTTTGGTAAAGGATCTGTCCAACGCATTATTCCACTTTCTGACGGTTCTGCTTTCAAGCTGACCACATCACTTTATTATACACCAAGCGGACGTTCAATTCAGGCTACAGGCATTGACCCTGACGTGACGGTTAAGGCTGTGCGCTTAAAAATTGAAGATGATGGTTCCAATCGTCCAGAGCAAGTGTCTGAGCGTAATATGAAAGGTCACCTTGCCAATGGTAATGGTAAAACAAAAACCAAAAAAGAAGAAGAAACAGTATCAGGCCAGCCTAGTGCAAAGATGGTTGAACGTTTAACCAAAGATGTTCAGCTGCAACGTGCCCTAGATTTATTACAGGGTCTGCACGTTTTAGGTAAAACTACTTAACCGTTACTTTGAAAAAACGCACCAAGAAACAAAAACATACCGTTGCATTTAAACTTCTATTAACAGGGCTTCTAGCCCTGTTAATTTTGCTTGTCTGGGTGGGGAGTGATAAAAGTTTAGTTTCAAAACTAATCTCTACAACTGCTCCTGATGCAGTGCAACCCCAACAAAACATTGCACAAGTAATCGCCCCTTTACTTCATGAACAAACCGTCACGCTTACTTTCGAAGATGAATTGCCCGACCCTATTTCAAAAACAAAGAAGCACCCTGAAACAAGTTTTTACAGCCCGCACGAAGATCGTCACCAAGTTGCCCTTATCATTGATGATGTGGGTTATAGTCTAAATGCATTACGCCGCTTATTAGCGCTCCCTTTTGCGCTAACCGTATCCATTCTTCCTGATGCACCATATGCTGCTGAGGCAGCTCGCATGGCGCATCAGCACGGCATAAAAGTCATGCTGCATATGCCCATGCAAACTTCAAACCCAAAATATCAGCAAAAAATGGAAAAGTACTATCTGCATCAAGATATGGATAAAGCAACTTTCACGGATGTATTTGAGCGTGCTTTAGCCAAGGTTCCCTATGTGCAAGGCATTAATAATCATATGGGCTCACTTCTTACTTCAGATAAAAAAACAATGTTATGGTTAATGGAGCTATGTGCCAAACATGATTTGTTTTTTGTCGACTCTCGCACTTCATCCACTTCTGTTGCCGCGACTACCGCCCAAGAGAGCGCCATACCTTGGAATAAGCGCGATATCTTTTTAGATCATAGTGTAGAGCCTGCGGCGCTACAAAGCGCATGGAATTCTATGTTATCCTGCGTCAGTCGGAATGATCATTGTATTGTGCTTGCCCACCCTCACCCAGAAACATTGGCTTTCTTAGAGCAGCATGCGCAAGGATTAAATATGCAAAGTTTTGTGGCTATCACGGACTTACTCAAGCACTAATGAAAACCTAATGCTTTTGTCACAGCATAATTTAACTGATCTAAATCAAATGGCTTTTGCACAATACCTGCAAGGTTTAATTCATTAAATTGTTTTGAAATATCCTCTTCCGTGTAACCACTTGAAAGAATAATTTTAACTTCAGGGTTAATCTTTTGCAGCTCTGCGGTGCATGTTTTACCACCCATCTTAGGCATCGTCATATCCATCAACACCAAACAAATATCATGCTGATGTTGCTGATAAATTTCCAATGCTTGCAGTCCATCTTCAGCCAGCAACACCTCGTAGCCCAAGTCTTGTAGCATCACTTGCATTGTTTCTAAAACAATTTCCTCATCATCGACCAATAATATTTTTCCAAATGGCTTCTTCTCCGCATACCAATGTGGTTCAGTTGTAGATAATGCTTCAAGGTATGCTTCTTTATCAATCGCAGGAAAAAACACTTGGAATGTAGTACCATCACCCACCTTTGAATGCACTTGTATCATACCCTCATGATTCTTGACTGTGCTCAACATCGCACTCATACCTAGCCCTCTGCCAGTAATTTTTGTCGTGAAAAATGGTTCAAATATTCGGCGCTTTGTCTCTTCATCCATGCCACAGCCTTCATCAGAGACTTCAAGGCAAATATAATGACCTGGCTTGGCTGGTTCAGCCCCCAGCATATCTTTAAAATATTGGTCTAACGTAACAGCTTTGGTTTGCATCAAAACCCTGCCGCTGCGCCCTTCCATTGCCTCATTGGCGTTGGTGATTAAATTCATAATCAATTGCTGTACCTGAGCAGCATCAACTTCGATATAATCAAGATTATTGGCTAAATCATAGTGTATAGACACATCTTTAGATAAAGAAATTTCCATCAAACTTGTCATCTCTTTGACCATCGCAGATAAATCAAACCCTTTAACAATAAAGTGCCCTTTGCCGGCATAAACCAACATTTGCCGGCATAAATCAGCGGCTTTTTTACTTGCTTGTTCAATATGCGAAACAAAAACATGTTCTTGTGAATGTGTTCTGAGATGTTTGTGGGCTAGTGCTGCATTACCAAGAATAACAGCCAATAGATTATTAAAATCATGTGCTATACCGCTGGTCAACACACCCAAAGACTCTAAGCGCTGCGTACTTTCAACCACCGCTTGCGCATGTTTTTGCTTTCGTGAAGCCAAGCGCAAGCGCAAACTTAACATCACAATGATGCTGAGCAGGAATGTGATAAAAAAGCCAACCAATAAGATAACCCAAGGTTTGGTTTCCCAATCATTATCGACGAAGTTTATATAAACCAGTAATGATATAGCACTGCCAACAAACAAAGAGGCAAAAACAAGCTGGCGTATTCGTCTATAATCTTCTTTTGACATAGTCAGGTCATAAGCAAGGATGGTTCCAAGTTATTTGGTGTCTCAATCTCTAACATATCACAAACTGTTGCAGCGAGATTAGCAAGGCCTTTTTCTTCATCAGCCATCTCTCTTATCTTAAAATTTCCTTTTGTTTTAAATAAGATGCATGGCACAGGGTTGGTTGAATGTTTGGTGCACGGTTCATCATGACCTGCTTTGTGCGTAATCATTTCTTCTGCATTACCATGGTCAGCGGTAATGATTGCATTACCACCAACTTGTGCCAAAGCATCAATAATTTGTCCCACGGCAGCGTCTACTGCTTCAACGGCTTTGATTACAGGCTCGACTTTACCACAATGCCCAACCATATCCGCATTCGCGAAATTGATTAACCCAAACCCATACTCACCCGATAACACAAGCTCAACCGCTTTGTTTGCAATCTCTGCAGCTTTCATCTCAGGTTTATCCGCAAACGAAATACCTTTATCAGAATCAATTAAAATATAATCTTCTAGTGATGCATCTAACGGCTTGCGGTAACCGCCGTTGAAGAAAAATGTTACATGTGGATATTTTTGCGTTTCGGTTAAACGAAACTGCTTAATTTTTTGATCTACCAAATATCTACCCAAAGGATAATCTACTTTTGTAGGTCCCATCAGTTGCAATTCGGGCAAGTTACGGTCTTCATCATAAACCATCATGCCTGCAAAAGTGATGTCCGGATAAGTTTCACGTTCAAAACCTTTAAAATCATCAAGCACAAATGCTTCAGTGATTTCAATCGCCCGATCACCACGAAAGTTCATCATCAATACAGCATCACCATCTTGAATGGTTGCTTTAAGTTTACCATCATCATCCAAAATAATAAAACTATCCATATCCTGATCAATCAAATCTGGCGTTTCACTACGTAGCGTTGTAATGCCTTCAATCATCGATGAGAATTCGAATACAGCTTTACCCAACACCATGGCATCCCAACCACGTTTGACTTTAGTCCAATCCTGATCCCTATCCATCACTGCTTGTTCACGGCCACCAGCACTGGCAAAGGCATAATCACGGTTACCTTTAGCATTAATCGTTGCAAAGACATCTTCAAGTTGTTTGACATAATCTTGCGCAGATTGGATGCCTACATCACGCCCATCCAAAGATGCATGCACATACAAACGTTCCACACCTTGTTTGTCTGCATAATGTGCCACAGCCACAAAATGATCAATATGCGAATGAATATTGCCATCGGATAATAAACCCAACAAATGCAATGCATGGCCTTGTTTTGCACAATGTATAATTTTTGCCAAGGCATCTGATTTATAAAAAGAGCCATCATTTATCGCTTTATTGATGCGTGTTGGCCCTTGATCAAGAATCAAACCTGCACCCATGGTTAAATGCCCCACTTCAGAGCCACCCATATCTTTCATAGAAGGCAAACCAACATGTCCACCATGTGTGTTTAGCGTAGTATAGGCACAAGATGCCCGCAAACGATCAAAGTTAGGCGTGTTTGCTTGTGCAATCGCATCATCCGCGCCACCTGAACCAATACCCCAACCATCCATCACAATCAAAAGTGTAGTGTTCTTTTTCTTCGCTAAACTCATAAGTCCAATTCATCCCATATATCATCAATATGTTGTTTCACTTCGTCAGTCATCGTGATTGTACGGCCCCATTCACGGTCTGTTTCGCCTGCCCACTTGTTTGTTGCATCTATACCTACTTTCGAGCCTAAACCAGCAATAGGCGAGGCAAAATCAAGGTAATCAATCGGCGTTCGTTCTGCCATTGTAAAATCACGTGCAGGGTCACAGCGCGTTGAAATCGCCCAAATCACTTCTTTCCAGTCACGACAATTGACGTCTTCATCCACCACAATAATAAATTTGGTGTACATAAATTGGCGCAAATACGACCAAATGCCAAACATCACACGCTTAGCATGCCCAGCATAACCTTTTTTCATCGACACTACGGCCACCCGATATGAACAGCCTTCCATAGGTAAGTAAAAGTCCACAATTTCAGGAAATTGTTTCTTCAAAATCGGTACAAACACTTCATTAAATGCCAAACCCAGAATGGCAGGTTCATCAGGCGGCTTGCCTGTATGCGTTGAATGGTAAATCGCATCTTTGCGCATACTCATTGTTTCTACGGTGAACACAGGAAACATCTCGGTTTCGTTATAATAACCTGTATGATCACCGTAAGGGCCTTCTTCAGCATATTCATCAAAAGAAATATGTCCTTCCAATACAATTTCTGCTGAAGTTGGTACATGCAGCGGCACACCTAAACATTTTGTTAAGCGTGTTTTTTCATCGCGCAACAAACCCGCGAATTGATATTCAGATAAAGTGTCTGGAATTGGGGTCACTGCTGCTAAAATCGTTGCAGGGTCTGCACCAATCACCACTGCGCAAGGAAATGGCTCACGTTTAACGGCATGTTCTGCTTCTTGATGATCCTGAGCTCCGCCACGATGTTTCAGCCAACGCATGATTAACTTATTTTTGGCAATTTTTTGTTGGCGGTAAATGCCCAGGTTTTCTCTTTCTTTGTGTGGGCCTTTGGTAACCACAAGTCCCCAAGTAATGAGCGGGGCAACATCCTCTGGCCAACAAGTTTGAATTGGCAATTTATCCAAATCAACATCATCGCCTTTAAGCACCACTTCCTGCCAAGGCGCTTTGCTGACTATTTTTGGTGCCATATTTAATACTTTTTTTAATACTGGAAACTTATCCCATGCATCTTTAAAACCCTTGGGAGGCTCTGGCTCTTTTAAATAGGCTAAAAGCTCACCAATTTCACGTAATTCAGAAGCAGACTCTCGCCCCATACCGAGTGCGATACGCGTATCTTTGCCAAAAAGGTTAGTCAATACAGGCATATCATGGCCTTTTACATTTTCAAACAGTAGTGCAGGGCCTCCTGCCTCCAAAACACGCTGAGAAATTTCAGTCATTTCTAATTCAGTGCTTATTTCTTTTTGAATACGTTTGAGTTCGCCACGTTTTTCTAAGTCTTGGATAAATGCTCTTAAATCTTTATAATTCATATAATATTTTAAGTTTCAATTTCAAAAATAGTGTCCAATTTAGCCAGTTCAAAGACGTCCCGAACTGTCTCGGTCAGCCCTGAAAGGATAAACTTACCTTCTGATTTTTTGCTCCACTGCAGCCCTTCAACCAATGTTGCAATACCTGATGAATCCATAAAACTCACACCATCTAGTTTTACTTGAATTTTATCCATTTCACTTTCAAACAAAGGTTTCAAGTGTTTACGAAGTTGTGTTGAAGTCTGAATTGTGACATCACCATTAACCTGCACAACCACACTGCTTCCTGCTTTTTCCACTTCAATTTGAAGGCTCATGACCCACTCCCCTTGTGCTTTTCAACATTAAACAATAGCCGCCAATAATTACCATCATCAAGTGGTGTATGTTCAAATTTTTCGGTTGTTGCGCCTATCAAATGCATACCTAATCCACCTGCGACAGGATGTTCTTTTAAACTCTCTGGGCAAACACCTTTACAGCTACTGATGTCTGCAATAACAGGTGCAAAGTCGCGCAATGTGATTTCTAATTTACAGCGTTTGTCTTCCGATAGCAGCCAATTTGCAGTGCACTCAATATTACCGCCTTTTTTGCCATAACCATGAGCATGAATATTGGCAAACAGCTCATCAAGTGCAACAGCAATGCGGTTGCTATGAATGTCATCCAAACACACTTCTTCGCATGACTCTTTGGCTAATCTTTGTAACACTGACAAACCTTCGTTACAGCCACTGAGGTGAATATTCGCTATCGTTTTTTTAGTATCCAGCGTCATCCTCCTCAAAAAAAAGTAACTGCACCCCCATACAGTATCACAAAAAACAAACATTTCACTGCGTAATCAACGCTATATCACGCGGTATTCACAACATGTTCTATCCATTTTTCTTCTTCGACATCAAGTTCAGATGTACACGCATTCCGCACCGAAACGCCTGCTTCATGCACACTATCTTTTGATTTCGAAACCAATATATGCCAACTGGGCAATGGTTTTGATTCAAAAGTAAGTCGGTATGCACAAGTTTCAGGCAACCAATGCATTTCATCATCACCCATATCTCGAATCTTCAAGCAATTTGGCACATGTTGAAAACGAAGTGCATACTTTGTGCACTTACAACTGTTCGCATCAAAAAGTTTGCAGGCAACATTCGTATTCAGAATTTCGCCTGTATCCTCATCTTCAAATTTGTGCATACAGCATAAACCACAACCATCACACAATGCCTCCCAATCAGCATCGTTAATATGGCTATGCCAACGCTGCTTCATCAATTAAGCGCGCGCAGTCACTTCCAAAAGGTGATAGCCAAACTGTGTTTTTACTGGCCCTTCTAAGCTGCCAACGTCTGCCGAAAAAACCACTTCATCAAATTCTTTAACCATTTGCCCTGGCCCAAACTCACCCAAATCTCCGCCTTGTGCTTTCGAAGGGCATGATGAATATTTTTTTGCTGCATCAGCAAAGTCTAAACCAGCTTCAATTTCGTTTTTAACTTCCAAACATTTCTCTTCGCTGCTAACCAAAAGGTGGCGTGCGCTTGCTCGTGCCATGATAAAACTCCTGTTCAAATATATATTAGTGAGCGCATATTACTTCTTTTTGGTGCCTGCATCCATTTTTTGTTTACAGTTTGCATATGCCAAAAGAAATATCTGCACATCAACACCATGATTTTATGATCGTAGGCCAAGGTTTAGCTGGTAGTTTACTTGCATGGTCTCTGCTTCAGGCTGGTGCTGAAGTATGCATTGTCTCTGATCGGCAGCTATCTGCCTCTCGTGTTGCCGCAGGTTTGATTAACCCTGTCACAGGTCAACGATTTGTACTGGCAGACCGTACCCCAGACATGCTCACCTGGGCCAAGAACTTTTACCAGAATATTGAAACGACGCTGAGCATCAAATGTTTCCATGTACACCCCATGATTAGGCTTTTCAATAACAATAAAGAACAAAGCAACTGCAACAAACGTTTGCTTCAACCAGCTTATAGGCCGTACTTACATCCTTGCCATATACCTGATGCGTTAAATGCTGAATATTCGGGCATTTTACAACGTGAAACGGCATGGTTAGATACCAATGTTTTGCTAGATGCCCTGCATGAGTACTTTCAAAAACATGCAACTGTGGTCTTCGCTGATGTCGACGTTCAGGCTGTACAACAAAAAAAGGACACCCTTCATTGGCAAGGTTTATCAACCAGCAAGATCATTTACAGTCAGGGCTACAAAATGTTAGAAAATCCATTATTTTCATGGCTTCCCTTGCAGCCCTCACACGGTGAAATTATAACGTGTTCCACCACAGAAGAGATCTCTCCCGAAATTATCAACAAAGGTAAATGGTTATTACCTACATCAACCCACAGTTGCCGCATCGGTGCCACGTATGACCCTGACATCAAAACGCCCACAAAACACGAAAAATCGAAACAAAACTTACTTCAGTTTGCTCAGGCTTTATTTACTGAAAAGCATACTTTTACCTGTACCAATCATCAAGCAGGCATACGCCCAACAACCAAAGATAAACAACCTTTCATCGGCTTTCACCCTTTACACCCCAACATCTGTATTTTTAACGGTTTTGGTTCAAGGGGAAGCCTGTTGATTCCATGGTATGCCCGAGAATTTTCCAACACACTGCTACAAGATTATCCCATCCCAATGGAGGCAGACATCATGCGTTTTACTTCATTATGCGTTTAACAGAAGTTGCGCAAAACTGGCTAAAAAGCTCTTTAATGGAGGGGGATGTTGTTATCGATGCCACCCTTGGTAATGGTTTTGATGCATTATTTTTAGCCGAACATATCGGGGACTCGGGCCATCTGTACGGCTTTGATATACAAGTAGAAGCCATTAATCAGAGCAAACAACTTCTCTCCAGCAAACACTGCAAGCAGACTTTCTTTCTTCACGGCCACCAACATATGGAAATAATGATGCCCTTATCAAGCAAAGGGAAAGTAAAGGCCATCATGTTTAACCTTGGCTGGTTACCTGGAAGTGATAAACGTATCATTACAGATGCCGCAACAACCATTGCTGCCTTAGAGCAAAGTATCATGTTTTTAGCGCAAGGCGGAAAGTTGTCAGTAATGGTGTACCCTGGACATGATGGCGGCGAAACTGAAGCAATGCAGGTTATCCAAGGGCTCACCCAAACCTGTTCACAGCCCAAAAATTCACTTAGTTTTGAAAAAATAGTGGTTCTTCACCGTCCCACAGCGCCAGTATTACTCCAAGTAGAGAAGCTCGTAAAAGATGTATAAATATTGTTTCTTATGCACGCCTTCATTATACTTGACCATTCAAAATTTGAAATAAGGGGGCTCATATGCGTATTGGCATCATTATAATTTGCGTACTTGCGTTAAGTGCATGTGCAAACAAGCAGCAGGAACGCGCTGTCATTTCAGGTGCTATTATTGGTGCCGTTATTGGTGCAGCAGCAAATGCTCAACACCGGAACGATTCAGAAAGGCCCATGAATATGCGCCAAAATAACGGTAAGCATGGCCACACATCGTATGAAAGCGAATACGAAGATCGTGAAGACCATGCTTCTGATGACGAGAAAAAATACCGCAAGAAGTATAAGAAAAAATATGAGCATGAAGATCGTGAAGACGACTAAAAGCGACATCTGATGATGATACTTTAAGCCATCCTTCTGGATGGCTTTTTTTTTACTCTCATTGAAAAATATCGTTATATCATCTAGGCTTGGACTGATTTCATGAGCGAGGTACACATGCAGGACTCAGGACAAAAAATTCGTTACGGCAAATTAATTCGGCATATTTCTTTACGCCAAAAGACGGTAAGCTTTAACGATTTTGCAAAAAAACAACAAGAATTCAAGCAACAGTCTTCTAAAAATAATTGCGTCTCACTACGTTCCATTGATATCTACCGTTTGCTATCGCCTTATGTCACCTCACGCTTATTTGAACAAATCAAAGCTGTATTCCCCTTAGCTTTATATCTTATTTTGTTTCAAATTTTGGTGTTAAATCATTCAGTAAGCGAGCCTATTATGATTGCCGCTGGTTTACTTGCAGTCATCATCGGCTTGATGTTATTTATGGAAGGACTCAGCAAAGGGCTCATGCCTTTTGGCGAAGTGATTGGTCAGAATTTACCTGCTAAAGTTTCATTGTCCGTAGTGCTATTGATTGCTTTTTTACTTGGTATTGGTGTTACATTTGCCGAGCCTGCAATTGGAGCATTGCAAGCTGCAGGCAGCATTTTGAAAGTTGAAAATGCCCCTTATCTGTACAATTTATTAAATAACTGGAGTGGCACATTAGTCTTAATTGTTGGTTTTGGTGTTGGCTTAGCCGTTATTTTAGGCACCTTACGTTTACTGTATGGCTGGAGTCTTAAACCATTCATTTATGCTTCGATTGCCCCAGCGCTCGGGCTCACTTTAATCCTCATGCAAGATACTGAGCTCTCCAAAGTTTTAGGCCTTGCTTGGGACTGTGGCGCTGTAACCACTGGCCCAGTGACCGTGCCTTTGGTGCTCGCCTTAGGTATTGGTATTGCGTCGACTGCAGGCCGTGGCTCCAGCGCCCTTTCTGGTTTTGGTATTGTTACGCTTGCTTCACTATTCCCCATCATTGGAGTGATGCTACTTAGCCTTTATGTGGCATCTACTACCACACCTGAAGCAATTATTGCCGCCGCTCATTTGAGTTATGCCATTGCCGAATCAACAACTGCTTGGTATTTAGAAAGCCCCGTAAAAGAAACATTGTCTGGACTACAAGCAATTGTACCTTTAGTTGTGTTTCTTATGCTGGTCTTGCGCTTAGTTTTGCGTGAGAAATTACCGACACCCGTCATTATCATGTACGGCATAGTGTTATGTGTTATGGGTATGATTATTTTTAATATTGGTTTACGTTATGGCTTGTCTCTTTTAGGCGAACAATCTGGCGCTCTGCTTTCGTCTGCGTTTGTAGCCATTGATGGCGTACATAGCTCACCGCTATACCCTTGGTCTGTAGGTATTGGTATTGCTATTGTTTTTGCCTGGATACTTGGTTTTGGTGCAACCATCGCTGAACCTGCCCTTAATGCTTTAGGCAACACCGTTGAAACACTAACCAACGGGGCATTTGAAAAGAAACTTCTGATCTATGCTGTGGCTTTCGGTGTAGCTTTCGGCATCACATTAGGGGTCATAAAAATCATATTTGGTATACACTTGTCCTCTTTTTTACTGCCGCTGTACGGCTTAGCACTTTTGCTCACATGGTTTTCCACCGAAGAATTTGTTAACGTCGCTTGGGATAGTGCAGGCGTGACGACAGGACCAGTAACTGTCCCGCTGGTTTTAGCTATGGGTTTAGGCCTTGGTAATGCTGTTGATGCGATTGAAGGTTTCGGTATTCTTGCTTTGGCATCTATTGGACCTATTTTAACTGTTCTTATCACGGGTTTATGGGTGCAGTACCAAATTTATAAAAAACATCTTCGAAATGAGCGTCAAATCAAAGGAGAATTGGCATGAGCATGCAACATATTAATGTATTAACTGATGTGTTTCTCATTACCTGCATTGTGCAGCGTGGCCGAGCTAAAGCTGTGCTCAAAGCCGCCCAAGATGCTGGTGCACAAGGTGCTACCATCCATTATGGGCATGGCTACGGTATTCAAGAGCTTTTGGGCGTGCTCTCTGTTGCTATTGACACTGAAAAGGAAGTTATCAATATCTTAGTTCCTAGTGATTTGAGCGATATGATTTTTGAAAAAATGTCCCTTGCAGGGCACATGGACACACCTGGTATGGGTATGATTTATGTTACCCGTGTAGAAAAAGCTGCAACATACATCCCCCAACACATTCTTGATGCGATTTCTGAGAATGATGCCAAGAAGAATCATGTTTAAGATTATCACCTGTATCGCCTCCGAAGACAAAGCCAAAAAAGCTGTGCAAGGCTTGGCTGAAGATTATAATATTCAAGCCATAATCAGCCACTTTGCCCGAGGCCTTGGTCGCAGCTCACCACTTGCACCAAACAAACTGGGGCAACAAACTGAAAAGGTCATTATTAGTGTGCTTGTTGAAACCAAGCAGGTCGACAATATTTTTGCGTATATTTTCCATGCCGCAGACCTAGACAGACCACATGGCGGCATTATTTATGTCACCGCAGTGAGCCAAGCAATAACTAGTCCACAGGTTAATGCCGATAATACCAATGAAGCAGCCGGGGCTATCACTTGACGAATCAACCACATCATACGGGTATTTATGAGTACCTTCGTGACCTCTGGCTCTTGCCACTATTGCTGTTGATGATGCAAGCAGTGATTCATTTCACTGGCAATCCTATTGTAACAAAAGTTTCACCCGTTATTTTCATACTTTCACCTCTAGTCTTTCTGGTTGTTTTTATTGCTGCGGCCTTTTGGACCCATCGTCCTATCCGCCTCGCCAGCCAAGAGAAAAATGATCATGCCCTCGAACGTGCCATGGCAAGCCTCCCCTTACGTGCCGTCAAAGGCTTCGGAATTGGCGGTTTTATTTATGTCATTTATGTGCTCATTATCTTGGCGATTTCCTCTATGGTGGCTGAACACCCACTCACGCCACGCATGATGGTTGCAATTAATTTAAGTGTGAGTTTCGGTTTAGGTATTCTTATTCCTACGCTTGCTGTTGCCCTCACCATGGCATGGATGGCAAGGGTGCGAAAAAAACTTTCTCTGCAAAAGCTGTTTATTGGCAATCTTGAACAGTTTCATAGTTATCCTTGGTTAATACGCTCATCTAATCGGCCATGGTTAATTTTTGGTGTCACCAGTTTAATACCAGCAACACTTCTCGGCGCATTTACCTTGCTGATGCTTGGCACTACCAACCAAGAGGAACAACAATTTATTTTAATGCAGTCCATTGTATTATTTTCTAATTTGGTGATTGGCGGGACTGCCCTTATTTGGGTAACCAGCAAGTCAGTGCACCGCATTACGCGGGAGCTTGCTTTAGGTTTAAGCTTCCTGCGAGAAGGTAAGTTTGATGGCCATGTCGCAGTTATGGTTGATGATGATATGGGAGACCTTGCTCGTGGCCTAAATACCGCACTCCATGGCTTAAAAGAACGCGATAACCTAAAAGACTCATTAGCCATTGCCAGTGAGATTCAACGTGGGCTAATGCCACGCGAAGAGCCCAATATTGAAGGTTATATGATTACAGGGTTTCAACGAAGCTGTTATTCCGTGGGTGGTGATTATTATGATTATATCCAACGTGGCAATGACACAACATGGCTTGTTATTGCCGATGTTTCTGGCAAAGGTTATCCCGCAGCACTTACAGTTGCCAATTTACAAGCCATGTTACACGCACTTGCCAATAGTGAAAACATCTCACTTTTAGATGGAATCACCTACATCAATCACGCCTTACATAAGTCTTTGCAATCAGGACGTTTCGTCACACTGTTTATGGCTGAACTGAATTTACAAACCAATAGCTTGGAGTGGGTTAATGCGGGACATCCCCCGCCCTTATTGTGGCAAGATAATACGGTATCTCGCTTAGAGGCAACTGCACCACCGTTGGGTGTATTAGACACCCTCAACTTATATACCGAACATGTGTTATTAGCATCGGGCAACGCACTATTTGCATGCACCGATGGCATCACTGAAGCAAGGAATGCTACGGCTGAAATGTTTACCGATAAACGCGTCGAAACATGGTTTAAAAAACGGCATAACCTCGACCCCTCTGTAATGCCTTCATCTATGTTAACCCATCTGAGCGAACAAGGTTTTCATTCTTATGAAGACGATATTACAATGTTGTGTCTGAAACGGAGAAACCATGACAACCACCAAGCATAATACCCGCATTGAACGTGATTCCATGGGGGAAATGCACGTCCCTAATTCTGCTATGTATGGTGCCTCAACGGCAAGAGCCGTTGAAAATTTTCCTGTTTCAAATTTGCGTTTTCCCCGCGTATTTATCAAAGCGCTTGGTCACATCAAAGCTTCTGCTGCAACCGTAAACCTTGGCTTGGGCAAGCTTGATGCCACAAAAAAAGACATTATCAATAAAGCAGCAAGTGAAGTAAGTCTAGGTGACTGGGACGATCACTTTGTGCTTGATATCTTCCAAACAGGCTCTGGAACATCCACCAATATGAATGCCAATGAAGTGATTGCTCATCGCTGCGCTCAGATTAATCCACATGAGCTTATTCACCCTAATGATCATATCAATATGGGGCAGTCTTCAAATGATGTGATCCCCACAGCTATTCACCTTGCAGCAGCAGATTTACTGGTTCACCAGCTTGTTCCAGCACTACAACATTTACACGCTGCGCTGCAACAAAAGTCAGCCGAAACAAACAGCGTTATAAAAATTGGGCGCACCCATTTGATGGATGCAACGCCGATTACACTTGGTCAGGAAATATCAGGCTGGGCAAGGCAAGTCGAGTTGGGTATTGCAAGACTAGAGTCTTGTTTACCTCGAATCACAGAGCTCGCTCAAGGTGGAACCGCCGTTGGCACAGGGCTTAATACACACGCTGACTTTGGTCAGGCCATTGCTAAGGAATTGTCAAGCCGCTATGGCATCACCTTTTCCGAAGCTAGCAATCACTTTGAAGCACAAGCTGCACAAGATGCTGCAGTTGAGCTTTCTGGTGCCTTACGCACCATTGCAGTATCACTGGTTAAAATTTCCAATGATATTAGGCTCTTAAACATGGGGCCTCGGTGTGGCATTGCTGAAATAAGCATACCTGCAGTACAGCCTGGTTCGTCTATTATGCCAGGTAAAGTTAACCCAGTGATTGCCGAGTCTATGGCTCAAGTATGCGCCCAAGTGATTGGCAATGATGCGACTATCACCTTTGCAGGCGCATCAGGTTTGCTGGATTTAAATGTCATGCTGCCTGTAATCGCGCACAACCTTTTAGAATCAGAAGAAATTCTTAGCAATGCTGTTTTGATGTTTGCTGATAAATGTATTCTTGGTTTAGAAGCAAATGTCGAAAAATGTGAGCAGCAAATTGAATGGAGCATGAGCATGGTCACCTCGCTTGCCCCTGTCATTGGTTATGACAAAGCTTCTCAGATTGCCAAACAAGCAGTGCATGATGGCAAAACAGTTCGCCAGCTGTGCTTGGATGAGAACATTTTACCTCAATCAGAACTTGATGCGCTGCTAGATCCACGCACCATGTTAGCTCCGAACAAATAAGCCATTTATTATTCGCAAAGTAACAACCCTACTAATAATTCCATTCCACTCCTGCTGATATTCGCATATTCCAGATGGTTACTTCAGGAATTCGTCCTATACCACCCGTAACGGCTATACCATGTGTTTCAGGCCTTTTTTTGTATTGTAGCTCAAGACTTGTGCTCAACATGAGTTTTCTCAACAACTGAAAACCATAGCCAATATTTACAACAACATTTATTGAGTCTTCAGAAATGGCTCCAGGATAAACAACCAAAATAGCCCCAGTCGCTGCATCAGATGCTGGTGCACCTGTGCCTCGTTGAAAGTTAGAGCGCATAAATGCTAGTGTTGAAATTCCTAAGCCCGCAACGATATGTTGCCCTGAATTTTTTAAAAGTTTTGAATATAAGACATTCAATTCATTTAAGCTGACCTTTCTTCTATTCTCTTGCACAACACCAAAGGGTAAAATCTCCCATTTTCAGTTGATGGTAATGCCTCCAACGTTGCCGATGTTTGAATCTAGAATCCACTAAACTCAGTAATGGGTGTATAATCACCCGAACGTTGCAATACATTGACTACAGTTGTATTCAAGTTTAAAGCATAGCCAAAAAATACTTTCGAAATTTTCTTCGCTATTACACTCTTTGAATAACTTAGCATCCCACAAAAAATGGAGCCCCATAAAGAGGCTCCACTAATTCATACCTTAGAATTGTCAGTTAACGAATGGTGTACCAATCAAGAACTTCTTCCGTCACAATCCCATTTGTTGCGTTCTTCACAACCAGCCAAAGCTCAACAAGGCCTTCGGTAACGCTAGCTCCAGTGTAATCAGTATATGTAATCACCGAACTAGGGTTTATGGCTTTGATCGCCGCAATACTTGGTAATGTTACTGACCCAGTTATTTGAGCCGTCGTATTAAGCGCATTAACAACCTGTGCGACTGAAGCTGTGCCAACCAATGTAGTAGAGGTTGAAGTGGCTGGGTTAAAGACTCTCATTTCATAGTGAGCCGTACCATTTGCAGCTAAAGCATAGTCGATGTTCGAGGTAAAGGGTTGAATGTTACCAGCAGTTAGTACCAGTGGTGTATACGTCGCAGGATCCCAAGATGCAGGAGAAGCTGCGCTTCCATATTGATCTCTAGTAACATAAACATAATCAGTTGGTACAGCAGCAAAATAATCATACGCGCCAACTTTATCTCTAGCATTCCATACATATGCTAATGCTTGGTCGCGTTGAGCGTTGCTCAGCTTGGGCGTTGTTGTAGTTAATGGGTTTAGGTTTGTCGCCGCAACAAAATTTCCCGCAACATCCGAAGTAATCATGCCAAATGTGGTGTCTTTTAAGGCTACACTTGGATTACGAATAACACCCGTGATTGGGTCTTTAACATCTACTACAGCACCATAACCACCAACAATGTATAAAGAAGCTGAACCTGAATTACCAGAACCACAGGTTGTACAAGTAGTGTTCGGTGTCCAAGTCCAGTTTACATCAGCTTTAATCACTACATGTTCCTGACTTGGTATAGCTGCATCTGTGAATAGGTAATTTGACCCGTTTTCTGTTGCCAATGTTATTACAATACTTTGATCAAAAGTACCAAAAGAATCTGAACCTGATGTTTTCACTGTTTCACCCAGCTTAAAGTTTAATGGTAGATCCTTGGTCCAAACTGGGGCAGAACTGACAAAGTCACCGGTACTCCAAAGCACATTATTCGTTGCATCAACATAGTTCGCATATCCCCATACCCATGGACCACTCCATTGGTCAAACAGAGCAGGGAAAGGTTGGAAGGTTGCTGATGTATAAGAATAAACTCCACCCCCATTTAGTGCAGGATAACCTGCTGTCGTAGAATATACATCAGTAGAACTATGCCAATATACAACACTTGAATCTTTAACCGCATTTACCAATGTGCCTTGAGGACCTTTCATTTGAAGCTGATCACTCACACTCAATGTATATTCAGCCCATGTTCCCCAAGTATCTGTAGATGAGCTCATTTGAGAAATCCACATATTTGGTTTCGTGAAAAAATCAGCAAATGAAAGGCTTGTCAACGCGCTAGATCCTGTTGAAAGCGTTGCTGTTTGTTTTGCGGTAATTTCACCCTGTGTAACTTTACCATCACCATTGCTGTCTAAAGTTGATGCTCCCACTGTAGAACCCGTAAGTGTACCATTTGCATCATTGTCTGAAATTGCCAAGCCTGTTGCTGGATTCACAACAACTGTACCCAAATTGGCATTCCCAGTCATTGTAACAGCACCGGCTGCTTTAGTATTGCTTGCTTGCACCAAAGAACCAATCACCTTCATTGTTTTAGCATCTAAAAAAACAACGGCATAAGCTGCACCTTCTTGAAGGTCTAGGGTAAATACACCCTGTTTGTCAGCACTCGTAGTTTGTGTATTACCCAAACTATCCACAGCTATCACAATAGCATTGGCCAACGCACCATTCACTACATTTGCTTGAGCCTGAATAGCGCCCACTGCGACACCACCTGACACAGTACCACTTACTACAACACCCGATAGTGAAAAGGTTTTTGTTGCTGGAACAGGAGCCGGAGCAGAAGAACCGCCACCACCACAGCCGCTCAACATCAGCCCAAGACCTAGCGCCGCTGCATGCATTATTTTAAAAAAATTCCAACTCATGATTTATCCCCCGTTTTATTGACTTTTCATCCTTATTGAATGTGCCAAATTATAAGTGAATGGAATTTTAATTAAAATTAATAGAAACACAACTTCTTAATATAATAACATTGCTAAAAGTAAATCAAACACAACTAGCCCAACATTATTCTCACAGGCTGAAGTAGTTCGCTAAAAAAAATCCTGCCAGCACACCGCTAGCAAGCACAATAAATAAAGACAGAAGGTTAAATAAACTCACATGATGTTGACGCTGAGGAAAACGCTTCTGTAACGCATCAAAATGATTGTTAATTTCGTTTGGCAGCTGCATCCATGTATGCATATGGTGCTTGGTTTCCTGAATAAAACGCTTTGTTTTCCCTTTAGGCCCCAAGTGTTCTATGGCCCATGCTGTAATCAATGGTTTGGATAATTCCCAAATATTGATGTCTGGTTCTAACTCTCGCGTAACACCCTCAATCACAACCATACTCTTTTGCAGCAACAACAACTCAGGCTGTGTTTCCATTTGAAAACGCTCAGTAACAGCGAAAAGATAAAAGAGTAACTCTGCCAAAGAAATATCTTTAAGTGGTCGGTTGAAAATTGGGACAGCTATCTCGCGCAAAGCATCTTCAAAGGCAGAAACATCCGTATCATAGGGGACATAACCTGCTTCAACATGAACTTCTGCTGCGCGCTTATAATCTTGCTTCAAAAAAGCCAGCATCATATCTGCCAAATAAACGCGATTTTGCATTTCTAAGCGTCCAACAATACCAAAATCAACCAACAATATTTCTCCTTCATCAGAGATAAAAATATTGCCAGGGTGTAAATCCGCATGAAAGTAACCGTCGACAAATACCATATGAAAAAACATATGTTGCAATTTTTTACAAATTTCAAATAAATCATGCCCTGCAGCCAGTAACTTTTCACGTTCATCAATCGGTGTACCCTGAATACGCTCAGTCACCAACACGCCTTGGTTGGTATAGTCCCAAAACACCTCTGGAACACCGACATGCTCTAGACCTGATAACTGGTCTGCAAAACGACTTGCGTGTGCCCCTTCAGAGCGAAGGTTTAATTCGCCTAAAATCGTAATTGCAAATTCTTCAACTACTTTTGGTGCTTTTAAACGTTCATATTCAGGAAAATAACGATCAAATAATGCTGCAAGCATACGTAATATTGATAAATCAGCTTCAATCATACGATCAATCTGAGGACGGCGAATTTTCACTGCGACATCACGTCCATTGTGTAATGTCGCAAAATGCACTTGGGCAATCGAAGCTGCTGCGATAGGTGTCTCATCAAAGCTGGCAAAAACACCGGCTTCACCAATCGCATCTTTTTTATATGCCTTGTCCAAAATTTTTTTGATCACAGGGAAAGGTTCAGGCGGCACATTATCTTGCAACTTTTTAAGCTCAAAAGCCACCGCGATCGGTAATAAGTCTACACGCGTGGATAACATTTGCCCAAATTTAATAAAGCTAGGGCCAAGTCTTTCTAAGGCCAATCGAATCTGAACGGCAAGCTCTTTCGGCTGATATTCCGCACTAAATATTTGTAACAACCAAATATAAGGGCTAAACAAGCGCAAACGCACTGCTACCGCCGCCAAACCATGGGTTGCTAAAACATGAATAATGAATAACAACCGCAAGTTTCGGCGTACGCCCTTAAATTTCATATTTTTTCTTTCTCTACCATATGCTCAAGTTTATCCAACTGGCGTGTTAACTTGTTTATCTTCCGCGAAACAGACTCTACTCCTGCTTGCCAAAGCTGTAGCCGCTCTTCAGAAGGCGTTTCTAAACCTTTTAGACAATCATCAACCAACTGCGTTGAAGCATCACGCATATTTTTCTCGGCCGCTATCAATGCATATGCTGCTTTAGCAACCTTACGCCCAAAAAAATCACCAAAAATGCGCCTGAGCTCAACTTCCCAATCTAAATCAAGTTCTGCTAATAACTTCTGAAAGCGTAACATCGATTCGGAGTCACCCGATAACTTAAGCACTTTTTTAAATACTAAGGTATCAGGGTCTTCTTTAGCAAAACAAAGCCTTGAAAAGCCTACTGTGGTGGATTCAATTTTAACATCTGGACGTTCATTCGATGAAGGGTGAACCCACACTGAGCCCTTTTTGAAGCCCATAAATAAGACTGCGTTGGTGTCACGAATATAAATACGGAATATTTTTCCTTCTAAAGCTTCCAAATTGTCCGTTAACGACTCATTATCTTTAAAAAATAGCTGAAGCACTGAGCCCAAAACTACACACTGTACAGGCACAGGGATAAGCCGCAAAGGTAAAAACATCACACTCATATTTTATACCCTCGATGCATCGCAACGACCCCACCTGTTAAATTATCATAGCGCACCAAACCAAAACCTGCTTGTTCAATCCACTTACCAAAGCGCTTTTGGTCAGGGAAACGACGAATCGATTCGACCAAATATTGATAAGAATCACGGTCACCCGTCACCATCTCACCCAATGCAGGGATTACATTAAATGAATATGCATCATAAACTACATCCAACAATGGGAGCACTGGTTTTGAAAACTCTAGACACATCAATTGCCCACCAGGCTTTAAAACGCGGTAAAACTCAGCCACCCCCGCTGGTACATCAACAAAATTTCGGATACCAAAAGCAATCGTCACCAAATCAAAACTGTTATCCATAAAGGGTAGTTTAGTGCCATCTGATTGAATGCAATCAGCTGTTCCTGGCAACAAGCCTTGGTCAAGGATGCGCCGTGCACCTTCTTGTAACATCGGGCCATTCAAGTCTGTCAGCACTACACGTGACTGACGTTTATGTTTATGAAGTAAACCAATCGAAATATCACCAGAACCCGCAGCCACATCCAAGGCCACACCATTTCTAGGCAACACTGCTTTCGCGATAAATTGACGTTTCCATAAACGGTGCATACCACCGCTCATTACGTCGTTCATAATGTCATATTTATATGCGACAGAAGAAAAAACTTCCATCACTTTGCCAGCTTTTTCGTCGGCAGCTACGGTTTCAAAACCGAAATGTGTTTGTTCGCTCATGGCCGTAGCGTAGCACCGAACCTTGGCGATGTTGACCATTAATTCAATGAGAACGGTTGCTTAGATTTTTAAGAAGTCTAAAACTCTGTAAAAACGCAATGTCAGTCTAAAAACTAAAGGATGATTAGTGTGATTCCGCCACAGGAAGAAGTACTTCTGATTGGTCAAGTGTAGGTTCAGCTTGTTCTAATTCTTCAATAACCCAAGCCGTTTTGTCAGCAAGCAAAGCCTGAACCACTTGGCAATTCATCGCATGACCGCTGCGCACACCTTCAAAAGCGCCAACCATAGGAAGCCCTGCTAAAAACAAGTCTCCCACTGTATCTAAAACTTTATGCCTAGCGCATTCATCCGCATAACGCAAACCACCTTCATTTAAAACGCCATACTTATCCAGCACAACAGCATTATCCATCGAACCACCCAAGGCCAAACCAGCTTTCTGCAATGCTTCAACTTCATGAATAAAGCCAAACGTACGCGCTCGACTTACTTCACGAGCATAACCTTGGCGTGAAAAATCAAAGTTCACCTTACAATTGGATAACAAAGGGTGAGCATAATCAAGCAAATAGGAGACTCTAAAACCTGAAGCAGGGTAAAGCGCACATGATTTATCACCATCTTCAATGGCTACGCGCTTAAGCACACGTAAAACTTTTTTTGCTGCATTTTGTTCTGCAATACCAGCACACTGAATCAAAAATATAAATGGTGACGCCGAGCCATCCATTACCGGAACTTCAGCCCCATTCACTTCAATGCGGGCATTATCAATACCAAGACCAGCAAGCGCTGACATAATGTGTTCAACGGTGGCGATAGTAGCTTCACCGTGACCAATCGTTGTGCATAAACGCGTATCGACAACAGAATCAACATGCCCTTTAATTTCAACGCCCAAATCACTGCGAACAAAAATAATACCTGTGTCAATTTCGGCAGGGTGCAAGACCAATTCAATTTTCCGGCCTGAGTGTAAACCTATGCCACTGCAACGAATCGAATGATCAAGTGTTCTTTGTTTAACCATCAGCAGCCCCCTTTGCATATTTTATTAATAATAACCAATATATTTTTCATATTATGTGTCAAACTGTGACAGTATAGTGTGCATATCACAAAAAGAAAAGAAATCAGCTATAAAGGCTGCTTATGGAACGTCCGTCATAAATGCGCATAATCGCTTCACCCATCAATGAACCAATCGAAAGCACGCGAACTTTACCCGTGTCAAGAATAGCCTGAGGCTGAGCAATACTATCTGTTACAACCAGCTCGTGAATGCTTGAGTTCATAATACGTTCAGCTGCAGGACCCGATAAAACACCATGCGTAGCATAGGCAGTCACCTTAGTGGCCCCTCGTTCAAGCAAAGCATCTGCAGCGTTGCACAATGTGCCAGCCGTATCCACGATATCATCAACCAAAATGCAATGTTTACCTTCCACATCGCCAATAATATTCATGACTTTAGCTACATTTGGTGCTGGCCTACGTTTATCAACAATTGCAATGTCAACATGCAAGCTTTTTGCCAATGCCCGCGCTCGAACTACACCACCAACATCAGGTGAAACAACGAGAACATCTTCGGCATCCGCATTTCTGCTAAGAATGTCTTTTGCAAATAAAGGTGCTGCAAATATGTTATCTACTGGAATATTAAAGAAACCTTGAATTTGCGTTGCATGTAAGTCCATCGTCAAAATTCGGGTCACGCCTGCTGTCGTCAACATGTCGGCAACAAGCTTGGCTGATATTGGCGTACGACCTGCGCTTTTACGATCTTGGCGCGCGTAGCCAAAATATGGCATCACAGCACATATTTGATGCGCTGAAGCACGCTTGGCCGCATCAATAGCGATAAGCAGCTCCATTAAGTTATCATTGGCTGGAACAGATGTGCTTTGTAAAAAGAATATATCCAAACCACGAATGGTTTCTTGGTATTGAAGAAAAATTTCTCCATCTGAAAAACTTTGGATATGCATTTGGCCAGCTGGTGTACCAATATGCTCACAGACTTCTGAGGTAAGTTTAGGGTTTGAAGTCCCTGAAAACAGACGAAACTTTTTAGTATTGCCCATCAAAAAAAGCCTCCGTCTTATCAACTAGAAAATCACATAAAATGGCTGGGGCGGCAGGATTCGAACCTGCGCATGACGGGATCAAAACCCGCTGCCTTACCGCTTGGCTACGCCCCAATTCTATTTTCTCGTAGCGGGTGTGTTTGGCTCAAATAACCTATATGCACCCACGTTGCCAACCCATTTTCTTGCAAATTAACCGCAAGATCATGCGCTTCCTGAGATGAGTGACAAATCGCTATACAAGCTGACCCACTACCACTCATCCATGCCCGTTCTGACTGTGCGCGCATACTCTCTAGCATTGCGGCTAAGGGCGAACACAAAGCGACAGCACTTTGTTCTAAGTCATTATAACCCAAATCAAAACCACCAGCACCTGAACGGGCGCGCACTTTAGCGGCTGATTTTTCTTCCGTCAACGCATGAAATCTGTTTTGATCAAAATGGTGAAATGCACTTACCGTTGAAACACCAACACCTGGCCATGCAATCACAATATTTTGAGACGGTATATCTCTTGTATAAGGTTGTAAGTACTCACCAATACCCGTTGCCGAGCTTGCCTGCCCAAAAAGAAAGCAAGGGATGTCCGCACCAAAAGGTGCTGCAAATTCAATCAATTCAGCTTGTGTGCAGCCCACGCCCCACAAGTGGTTTGCAACCCAAAGTGCCGTTGCAGCGTCCGAAGACCCGCCACCCAGCCCTGCCTGAGATGGCAAAAGCTTATCAATATATACCGACAGACCTTGTTGCACGTGGTAGCGCGCTTTGAATGCAAGTAATACCTGATAAACGAGATTGCTTTTACCACTAAGATCAGTTTGACTGCATACAACCTGTAATGTTTCAGCCAGCGTAATATGAAGACGGTCGCCAACATCAACATAAACAAAGCTTGTATCAAGCGTATGGTACCCATCATCCCGTATATCTGTAATGGCTAAATGTAGGTTTACTTTTGCTGGGGCCTCATAAATCGGGAGCATCAAAGACCACCACAGCACGGCGACCATGCTTTATATCTGTCAACTCAACGCGTTGTTGTTTATTTGTCCAACGAACACGCAGGTCAACCTCACCCCACTGCCCTTTCCATGTTCGACTGTCCGCTGTTTTCATTGAACTTGGCATGTCTCCTAAAAAAATGCGCGCTAAAGTCCATGGCGGCAAAATAATGCCCATCTCAAGAAGGGACTGCTCAGATAATGGCTTCCAATAAGATGGAGACCCATTATCTCGCCATAACATTTTCTCGTTTTCCCATAGCACATGCACAATCCTGCCAGACAAGCCATGTGTCAAACGTAACGAACCTTTGTTTTCATCTGCTGACCAGTCCATTTCCATCTGAAATCGATGCTTTGGGCTCATCACCAACAAACGTCCTGAAAATTCGTGCTTCGCCACAAAACCAGCCGTGTTAGTTTCATGTTTTGCACAGGCACCGAGCACAGCAACCAGGTAACAAACAAGTGCTAACTTTAGAAGTTTCACATCAAACCATGTTCAATTTTTTGCGAAATCATCTGCGCCGACTTATGCTTTAATTCAATTGCTTTTCTCCAATGTTTACGTGCTTGCTCAGCCTCTCCTTTTTGCCAATAAATATCGCCGAGGTGCTCCTGCATCACGGGGTCACTTGCAACCAGCTGAACAGCACGGAGCTGTGTTTCCATCGCTTTGGTATATTTTTTTTGTTTATAATAAACCCACGCTAATGAATCCAAATAATAACCGTCATTGGGCCTTATTTTCAGCGCTTGTGTAATCATTGATGCTGCATCATCCAAGCGAATGCCACGATCAGCTAAGCTGTAGCCATAAAAATTCAATGCTTCTGGATGTTCTGGAATTTTATTAAGCAGACTATCCAAGCTAGCATCCAACTGTTTAAATTGTTTGAGTGACTCAAAGGCTATAGCGCGATTAAAAAGTAATGTTGACGAAAAACCCATATCTATTGCTTTATCAGTCTCTTCAATTAAAGATTGATATGCTTTTTGTTTTAATCTTAATTCAGATAACATTTCATATACATTAATGTTGTTAGCAAATGATACGCGCAGCTTTATCAATGTTTTTTCAGCTTTATCAAATTGTTTATTGGCTAAATCGATATTAACCAATCGAAGCTGTGCGTCTAAATATAACGCATGCCCTTTATTTAATTTTAAGTAATAAGGGATTGCCTTTTTCCATTCATGGGAGGCCTCCAAACTTGCACCCAAATAAAAGAACACTGTTGCTCGCATATCTGTTAACTTCTCATGCGCCGATAACGGTTTGAACTGTTGAACAGCTTTCTCAAACATCATGACTGCTTTGGTATACTGGGTTAACTGATAATAAACTTTACCCAATGCCATGTATGCATCCACGGAACCACCACTTAGCTTTAAAACGCTTTTATAAGTAACAATGGCTTCTTCCAAACGCTCTTGGCGCACATACAAACCAGCCAACATGACATACGATTCCAGTGCAACATCAGAGTGCAAGTCAATATATAATTTCAAAAGCTCTTCTGCTTTTAATACATCTCCCTGCTGCTCAGCCAACTGGCTTCGCTGTAATACCGCATCTTCATGCTCTGGGTAACGTTTTTGGATTTTTGCTAGCGTTTGATCAGCTTGTTTAAAATACCCTTGTTGCAAATAAAGCTGTACTTGGGCTTGCTGTAAACGAAGGTCATATTTAATCGCCAGCCCTTGTTTCAATAATCGCTGCCCTTGCAAAAGATCTCCCTGCATGATGGACAGGCGCGTAAGAAGCAAACGGATTTGAATATTTTCAGGGTGTTTTCTCAGTAACAATTGTAAAAGTGAGGATGCCTGCTCTGCTTCACCATTGGCAGCCAAAGCTCTGGCATAAAGCAATTGGTAACGCTCCAAACTTTCATTTTTAAGGCGAGCAACACTTGTCTCTGACATAGACTCTATAAGGGTTTTAGCTTCCTTAACCTCTTTGGCTTGACCAGAGGCCAAATACAAATCAGCCAACTCTAGCCGGGGCTCAATCTCCTCAGGTTTCTTCTTAATAAGCACACTCAGAAAACGTTTTGCCAATGCTGGTTGTCCCTGTCCTAGAGCTTGCTGGGCAGCTAAATATAAAAACTCAACATCCATATTTTCCAAAGCAAGCGAAGACTGGACTGGTTTTTCTTTACTCAGTTTTTTAGGCGGTGTTTGCGTAGAGGCACATGCTGCCAATGCCAAGGCAACAAAAAGTATAAGCAATTGTTTGTAGTTCATCCCCAAAGCATGCGATGTTATGCTTGATGAGGCAACTTTTGAAAGCGTCCACCAGCAGAGACTTCATCTGTAATGAGCCAGCAGTTCACTTCTGCAACCTGACCTTGGCAAACGCTGATAATGGGATACACGAAACCTTCCCAAGCACTGGTCAGGTCAGTTGGCGAAGGTTTTGCAGGGCAATCTGGATGCGAGTGAAAGACACCAACAATCTCTTGCCCGCTACCTCTCAGCTCTTTGTCTACATTTTGATAACCTTCAGGGTCTAGTTGAAATCTATCTGCTGCCCGTTCTTCATTCAGGTTTTTAACTTGGCGAACATCGGTAATATGCCAACCATCAACACCACCATTGCCCACCAATAAACCACAAATTTCAAGTGGGTAACCCTTTTCTGCAATACTTTGCATTAAGTTCATTGATTCAGCAGTGAAAACACATGTTTGTTCGCTGCTTACTTCATCAATAATTTCGATATAAGCTTGACTGCGAAAACGTTCTGGTTCTGGGATTTGCACTGACATATTCATAACACCTTAGAAAAACTCGATGATCCCTCTTTCTTACGCAAGTGTTCATCAAACACCATCGCCACATTCCGAATCATCAAACGCCCCGCAGGCAGCACCTTTAATCCTGAATCGGATAAAGTTAACAAACCATCCTTTTCCATCTCTTTTAAATCTGCCAATGAATCAGCAAAGTGCTGCTTAAAGTCGATATCAAATGACTTTTCAAAGCTTACAAATTCAAGTGCGAAATCACACATCAAACGCATAATCACAGCGCGCCTTAAATGATCTTCTTGTGAAAGTGAATAACCCCGGAAAACAGCCAGCCCTGTTTCTTCAATAGCTTCGGCATAATTTTCCATTTCTTTTTGGTTTTGAAAAAAACTTCCACCAACATAGCCAATGGATGTCAGACCAAGGCCAATCAAATCACAGTCTGCTTGTGTCGAGTAACCCTGAAAATTACGATATAATTTCCCTTTCTGCTGAGCTATCGTGAGCTCATCATTGGGTTTTGCAAAATGATCCATACCAATGAAAACGTAGCCAGCATCAATGAGTTTATTGATACTATGCTCCAAGATATTTAATTTCTCTTGCGCTGTAGGCATAGCAGATTCATCAATTCTTCTTTGCGGCATAAACATCTTTGGCAAATGTGCATAATTAAACAATGCAATGCGGTCTGGACTAAATTTAATAATCGTATCCAAAGTTGCATCAAATGTTTGGACATTTTGATGCGGCAACCCATACATCAAGTCAATATTCATTGACTTAAATCCTTCTTGGCGCGCATCATTCAGCACATTCAAAGTCACTTCTTCGCTTTGAATTCGGTTCACCGCTTTTTGCACAATCGGATCAAAATCTTGAACCCCCATGCTCATACGATTAAAGCCCACATCACGCAAAGTTTTGACCGTCTCTGGTGTACACTCTCTAGGATCCATTTCAATGCTATATTCAGCGATATCGTCGGCTACAAACTGAAACCGCCCCCGCAACTTGCTCATAAGGGCTCTAATTTGTTCATCATTCAAAAATGTTGGTGTGCCGCCACCAAAATGTAATTGTGTCACGGGTCGTTCATTACCAATCAAGTCCGCAACGGCATCAATCTCTTTAAACAACAACTCAAGATAAGGCTCTGCCCGACCATATTGTTTGGTTACGATTTTGCTGCAACCGCAGTAGTAACACACGGTATTACAAAACGGTATATGAATATAGAGTGAAAGTGGAGCATCTTCATGAGCGACTTTTTTTAGCGTTACTGCATAAGCTTCAGCATTTATTCCGTTATGAAACATCGGGGCGGTTGGATATGAGGTATAACGAGGACCCGCTTTGTCATGTTTTCTAATTAAGTCTAAATCAAAAAGTTCAGCACCACCCAGATGGGCGGTGCTTAGAGTATCAGTAGCCATACTATTTTGTTTCTTTTCTTAAGTGTGCAATTAAATCTTGGGTATCATCTTCTGAAAGATGTGCGACTTTTGCTCCTGCACGATCCACATGGCGTCCATGACGAATGCGTAAATCAAGCACATAATCGCTCATATTTGCAATGGATACTGCATGCGCACGATTTCCAGCTAGTTTAATTGTTGAAGGGGTGCTGTGACATGCTTTGCACGTTGAGGCAAAAAGCTTTGCACCTTTCTTAGCGTCAGCTTTAAAACGCAGCTCATGCACATAGTTTGCCACATCTTCAATGTCTGCATTATTCAATTTATGCCGGTTACCATCCATTTTCGTACCAATACGGCCATAACGAATAGTGTGTACCGTTTCTTTTAAATCCAACTTCGAATAGACCAAATTCTTTGCGCCCATGCCCGTTTTTGCACGACCATCCATACCGTGGCAAGTTGAGCAAACCTGCTCGAAACGTTTCTTACCATTCGCCATATTTACCGTGCGTTTAAACGTTAAAATATAATCAATCACATCCTCAATTTCGGCGCCATTCAAATCATACTTCTTTGGCACCATAGCTGTACCTTTGATGCCATAGGCAATGATCCTGCGCAACTCATCCCGCTCTACATTTGCAGCAATTGCCGTTAAATTTCTAGCCGGGAATGGTTTGAGTGATAAACCAACTTTAGAGCCCTTGCCATCCATACCATGACAAGAAGCACAGTTTACACCAAACAAAGCCTTACCAGGCATATCATTCGCGGCTACCGCATGGCTTGAAAAAAGCGCTAAGCATCCCGCAATCAAAATGATTTTCTTCAACATGTCCCCTCCAGAACGTTTTTTTATTCGCTGTGTTGGGCTTGAATATACATCACTAACCCGTCAATTTCTTCTACCGAAAGCTTGTGCCCAAACTTCGGCATTCGTTTTTGTCCATCTGCAATGGCAGAGCGTAGCGCCTCTGCGTCAGAATTCATAGCCTTGACCGCAGGGCCAATCTTCTTCTTATCCAATGCATGGCACATCTTGCATTTTTTATTGAACAGCTTTGCAGCATCAGGTACATCCGATGCCATCGCTGGTTGCATTGAAAAACCAGCGATACAAGCCGCCATTATAACTTTAATAAACTTCCCCATTATTCCTCTCCTTCTTTACTTTTTCCAAACTTTTGGCTGAACCACATTTGATATCCTGACAAAACAATTTGCAGCCAAAGTGAAAGACCCATCAGGCCTCCTGCAAAAATCACAACATATGCAAAATTGGGCAATATTTTTGTAATATACCAAGAAAGAATATCCAAAAGTACTGCCACAAATGGAATCACCACAGCAATACGTTTCCACATCACTGGCATTTCACACAGCAGGAATATTCTACCAACAAAAAAGAGAATAAAGGCAATACCAAACAGGTGAATATGAGAAACTCGAACCAATGCAGGAATTGTGGCCCCTGTATCCATCTCCGTTAAAGCTATAATTTCTGCATACGTTTCTAGCGGAGGAATATTCATTCCGCTTGCGGCAGAATGACACATGATACAATTATCTTCGAAAATAGGGCGAATTCGAGCCTTATACACCGGCTCATCGGCACCATTTCCTATCCAGTCCAAGACTTCTCGTTTCGCAGCATCTGAAGGTAAATTAGGCCCCATCGGTCCATTAATAGCCGCCCCCAAACGTGTTTGATTGTGGCTACCATGATAGGCAATGACGATATCCTGCACACTTAAACCTGGCTTACCATCGCGTCCTTCATGAGAATAATACATATGCAAAAGCGCAAAAAGATAAGCGAGACCAATCATTAGCAAAAACATCGAATCGAGTAATTTTTCGCTAACTGACGCATCTGAAAACCGACGATAATGAGGCACTCTCACTCCTACCTTTAATTCAATTATGTTAATATTAGGGGAACTCTGCGCCTACTCATCATCACTTGCAATGTCATATTTTTGAAACCAGTGATAAGCTGATGCCTCATCAAAAATATCGCCCTTTAACTGTGCCCGATAAGCGAACGCAATCACCTTGCCCATACATGGCGACGGCTCGACCCCCCACTTTATTAAAAGCTTACCTGTCATGATTGGTGCGCTTTTGCCACGCAAAACACCCATAAATTTTGCTTTTTTCAACCACGCCAGAGCTGGCCTGCTTTCGAGTAATGGTGGGCAACCACTTGCATCAGCTTCAGTTAATACCTCCCAAAGCTGAATGTTCGCAGGCTCCAAACGTTGAGCCAACTGAGCAATCTGCTGAGCACTAGCCTCCTCAGAGAAGTGTGCCACATGCTCCTTAATCAAAGGCATGACCATTTTTATCACAAATTTTGGTGCAGCAATTCTTTGCAAAAATGCTCGCGCAGGCCTTACCCCTGTTTTTTCATGTTCTGGCGAGACAATTTGCCCAGACTCATCTTTAAATGTTGCCATCGGTTTGCCAAAATCATGGCAAAGTGCAGCAAACATCAAAACGAACTGCTCCTTTTCCGTTAAATCTCGCATCTGCTTTAACCTTGCCGCCTGATCCGCAACCAAACAAGTATGTACCCAAACATCGCCCTCGGGGTGCCAACGTTGACTTTGAGGGCAAGCCAACAGTGACTCCAACTCTGGGTACAGCTTTAACCAGCCCATAGATTGAAGTGCTTGCAGCCCATAAGACGGATAAGCTGCCTTACTCCACTTTAACCACTCTTGCCACACTCGTGAAGAAGGCAAACTCTCTGCCTCGGCCAAAAGCGTCTGGCATAATTGCTGCGTTTCAGTATCTAATGTCAGCTGAAAACGTGCCGCAAACTGCATGGCCCGCAATGGGCGCAAAGGATCCTCTGCAAAAGCAGGAGAGACGTGCCTAAGCCTCTTCTCCTTTAAATGTTTAATACCATCGTGAAAATCTAAGAACTCCCCTTCTAAAGGCTCAAACATCATTGCATTGATAGTGAAGTCACGGCGTAGGCTAGACTTTTCAGGCAGGATATAGGCATCTGAAATCACCGAAAAACCTTTATGCCCAGAAGCTGTCTTTACTTCCGTACGCGGCAGCGCCACATCAATTTCTAAACCCTCAAACCAAAGCTTACTCACCCCAAACTTCTTACCAACATGCTCACAATGACCCATTGCTTTTAGCACTGTCCACAAAGCATCAGGTTCAAGCCCGTAGACTTCAATGTCCCAATCGTGTGGCATGATATCTAGTATCAAGTCCCGAACGGAACCGCCAACAAGCCAAGCCTTGCCACCACTATCTCTAATGGTTTCACATACACGCCGTAGCGCCTGAGGAATAGAACTTTGATGAATCATGGTAACCATATTTGCCACATTATAAGCTTTTCTCTTCGGGAACAAGCCGTAGACCAGAAAAATAACCTTCGCCGCCATCTGCACTTGTATATCTCGCCCAATTCATTATCCTACTGCCCTTTTATCAAAGGATTTAGGTGTTACAGCATGGGCTTTCAGTGGGACGACAAATACGCAACAGGAAACGATGAAATTGACAAGCAACACAAACAAATTTTTGCTTATCTGGATGATTTAGAAGCGCATATGGAAAAAGGTGCTTCCCAGAAGTGGGTCACACAATTCATGTCATCTTTAGGCTTATATACACGCAGTCATTTTTGTTATGAAGAAATATGTATGCGCCAAGTAAAATGCCCAGTCGCTGATAAAAACAAAGAACAACACGGAAAGCTGCGCGCACTTTTTGCTAAGGCACAAAAACGTTTTGATACTGAGGGCGTTAGCGATGAATTGCTTAAAGAAGTTCAACGTTTCTTAACCAGCTGGCTTGTAAACCACATCATGAAAATTGACGTTCACCTGAAAGCTTGTATCAAATAACTAAAAATAGCAGCCTTTTCATAAGCAACTAAGGAAAAAGATTGCTCATAGCATAACTCCAATTATAATGCGCGACCCTTCGTCCACCACTAGGCACAAAGGGTCTCCGAAACGGGCAAACCCGTCGGAGTAAATTGTAACTTGGAGTTCAACATGACTGACTATGTTTTAGAAGCAGAATTGCGCGAAAACACAGGCAAGGGACACACCCGTCGCCTACGCCGTGCAGGCAAACTACCTGGCATTATTTATGGCGGCGACAAACCAGATATCGCTATCACATTAGATTATAATGAAACTGCCAAGATTATGATGCGCGATGAAGCCTTTTATACTTCAATGATTGAAGTTAAAGTTAAAGGAAAACGTGGTAAAAACACTGTTTTATTGAAAGATACGCAATGGGATTCAATTTATGATACCCCTCAACATTTGGACTTCCACCGTGTTTCCGCTAAAGATTCCGTTCATGTCTCCGTACCTGTTCATGCAATCAATGTTGAAACATGTGTTGGTGTTAAAGAAGGCGGAAAACTTTCTATGATTCGCCATGAGCTTGAAGTGGTATGTCGTGCCGACTCTATTCCTGAGCACATTGAAATTGATTGTGGCTCATTCGTATTGGATCAAGTTGTGCATATTGATGATATCACATTGCCAGAAGGCGTTGAAGTTCCTCATGATGTAAACTTCACTGTCCTAAGCATTGCTGCACCTAAAATTAAAGCAGAAGTAACACCTGATGAAGCCGAAGCAGATAGTCCTGCTGAAGGCGAAGAAAAAGCCTAAGCATGAAAATGCTTGTCGGACTCGGTAACCCGGGTTCGCAGTATGAGAAAACTCGCCATAATATAGGCTTTCGTTTTCTTGATGTATTTGCAAAATCTGAGGGGCTGAGCTTTGGTTCAGCCCCTCGTTTTTCTGCGGAGACTTGTACTTTCAACCTAAACAATGAAAAAATTTTATTGGTCAAACCACAAACATTTATGAACAACAGTGGCGAGTCTGTAAGCAAGCTTGCCAAATATTATGATATTCCCACATCAAATATCACCGTCATTTATGATGACCTTGATTTACCTTCGGGAAAAGTTCGTTTAAAAACAGGTGGCGGTCATGGTGGGCACAACGGTTTGCGTTCACTCAACCTTCATTTACCCGACACTGACTATACACGCGTCAAAATCGGCATTGGTCGTCCGCCAAGTGGTGATATCACACCTTGGGTTTTAGGCTGTGCTGATGAAGGCGATCGCGGCGATGAATACCGTATTTTTGATGCTCTCCTGCCCGAAACACCTTTACTATTATCGGGTGAACGCGATAAAGCTGCAAATAAAATTCACCACACACTACAAAAATCTCCTCAGGAAACATAAGGATACATCATGGCACTTAGTATTGGCATTGTTGGTTTACCCAACGTCGGAAAATCTACTCTTTTTAACGCCCTCAATGGTGGTGGTGCAGAAGCTGCCAACTACCCATTCTGCACCATCGACCCTAATATCGGCCTTGTTCCCGTTCCTGACAGCCGCATTGATGCCTTAATCAAGATTGTAAACCCACAAGCAGTGCAACGCGCAGTGGTTGAGTTTGTCGATATTGCTGGTTTGGTTGCAGGCGCCGCAAGCGGTGAAGGTTTGGGTAATAAATTTTTGGGTAATATTCGTGAATGTTCTGCTATTGCTCACGTCGTGCGTTGTTTTGATGATAGCAATGTCACCCATGTCCATGACAAAGTTGACCCTGTTTCAGACATTGAAACCATCGACACCGAGTTAATGCTCAAAGACATGGAAAGCTTACAAAAAGCAATGGAACGCCAACAGAAGCTTACCCGCTCTGGTGGCAACAAAGATGCCGAAAACGCACTTGCAGCCATGCAAGCAGTGCTCACCCAACTTGAAGATGGCACCACTGTTCGTCGCCAACAACACGTTGCTTCTATCATAGAAGTCATCGAACCGATTAATTTGCTTACTGCAAAACCAGTATTGTATGTTGCCAACGTCGATGATGGCTCATTGCCAGATGGTAATGCTTATGTAGAGCAAGTGCGTGAATATGCAAAAGGTGAAGGTGCAGAAGTCGCCGTTGTTTCTGCCCAAATTGAATCCGAATTAATTGAAATGGATGAAGAAGACAAAGCTGAATTCTTATCTGATTTGGGCCTCACCGAACCAGGCTTAAACACGGTGATTCGTACAGCATTTAAACTACTGAACTTAGCAACTTATTTCACCGCAGGCGTTAAAGAAGTCCGCGCATGGACGATTCATGTAGGCGACACAGCTCCCAAAGCAGCTGGTGTGATTCACACTGACTTTGAACACGGTTTCATCCGCGCTGAAACCATTGCTTATGAAGACTTCGTAAGCCTAGGTGGCGAAGCCAAATGTAAAGAAGCAGGTAAAATGCGCTTAGAAGGCAAAGAATACATCGTAAAAGATGGTGATATTCTCCACTTCCGCTTTAACGTATAAAAGTTATCCAACCAGCAATAAAAAAGCCGTCTTTTATGAGCGGCTTTTTTATTGCTACCTAAGCTCATAAGCATAATAAAAGACGCCATTTCTGTAAGCTGCTAACTCCCTTATACTCCCACCATTTCTAATCCTAAAATGGGTAGCATCAGTTGGCATATTAATATCCCACCAATCAACATTACAATTAGCTGAACTTAAATCATGTTTAGGGTAATCTTCCCTTGTAGTAAGATCTAATTTACTAATGGCATGAGAAAATTCGATTTTACCTAAGGTAACCTTTATACAGCGAAGAGAATCTAATCCCATTGGTTCGTAAAGCTCCTGAACTTGAGAGCCCCCTGACAATAGAAGAAAGTCATAGTTAGTTATATACTCTTCCTTCTCAAGCTCACAAGAAAATAGAAGTAGTAGAGTAGTCCCATAAAGAAATATTCTTATCAATCCATTAACCCCACATAAAAATGATTACATTCTCTCTTCTGCCTCTTTAGAAACAGGTGTTCACCTCAGCACATTCTAAGGTATACCATAACCCATATTCACAAAAGGAAAAAAGGCCGCCACTTTCGTGGCGACCTTTTTGAATCAAGCGTAATACTTTGTTTGATTAAACAGAGTAGTACATTTCCATTTCGATTGGGTGTGGACGCATACGAACTTGATCAACATCTTCCATTTTTATGCCAATGTAAGCATCAATCATATCATCATCCATCACGCCACCAACTTTCAAGAAGTCGCGATCAGCGCTTAATGCATCAAGTGCTTGATCTAAACTATGGCAAACTGTTGGAATCTTTTTGCCTTCTTCTGGAGGTAAGTCATACAAGTTTTTATCTGCAGCTTCGCCCGGATCAATCTTGTTCGCAATACCATCAAGACCAGCCATCAACATTGCTGTAAATGCCAAGTATGGGTTTGCTGTACAATCAGAGAAACGCACTTCAATACGACGCGCTGGATCAGAATTGACCACAGGAATACGAATTGATGCAGAACGGTTACGGTTTGAGTAAGCAAGCATTACTGGTGCTTCAAAGCCTGGAACCAAACGTTTGTAAGAGTTAGTTGATGCATTGGTGAAAGCATTCAATGCACGCGCATGTTTGATAATACCACCAATATACCACAATGCTTCTTGTGAAAGGTTGGCATATTTATCGCCTGCAAAAAGATTTTTACCATCTTTCCAAACCGATTGATGAACATGCATTGCTGAACCATTGTCATTAAAGATTGGTTTAGGCATGAATGTAGCAGTTTTACCATGTGCATCCGCAACATTATGAACTACATATTTATACCATTGCGCGCGATCCGCAATATCAATCAACTCACCAAATTTCATCGCCAATTCACATTGACCAGCAGTTGCTACTTCGTGGTGATGACATTCCATATCAATACCAAGATCGGTCATCACTAAAGACATGTCATTACGCATTTCGTGTAATGTATCAACTGGAGGAACTGGGAAGTAACCACCTTTCACTTTAGGGCGATGGCCAGTGTTTCCACCTTCATAGTCCACATGTGAATTCCAAGCTGCTTCTTCAGATGCAATGGTATAACCAGAAGAACCCATGTCGTTGTTATAACGCATGGCATCAAAAACGAAAAATTCTAGTTCAGGGCCGAAGTATACAGTATCAGCAATGCCTGCAGATTTGATATGTTTCAATGCGCGTTGCGCAACTTGACGTGGGCAACGGTTGTAATCTTGACCGCTGATTGGGTCAACCACTTGAGATACCAACACCAATGTTGATGCTTCAAAGAATGGATCAATACGCGCACTTTCAGGATCTGGAATAAGCGCCATATCTGAATTATTAATTTCACACCAGCCTTCAATTGAAGAGCCATCGAAGGCAAACCCGTCTTCAAAGCTGTCTTCACTTAACTGGTGGATTGGGAATGTTACATGCTGCCATTTGCCTCTTGTATCCGTAAAACGAACATCAACAAAGTCGCAATCATTTTCTTCAATCAGTTCAAAGACCTTTTTTATTGCATTACTCACACTACTCTCCTCTTTCCATGTTAATTAATTAAAGAACAGGACGGTTAACCATATATTTGCATGAAGGCTAATCTTTGCACAAAGAAATCGGCTTCGCAATCCTAAACCGTAAAAAGCTTTAATCGTCTACAACCAAACCTTCAAGAAGCCCTGAATCCACTGATATTAATGCGCCATAACCCCAGCGCTCAAACATAACATCAATAATTGCTAGGCCTGCCACAATCACATCTTCTCGCCCTTTTTCCAGTGCGGATATCGACAAACGTTCTTCACTACTCATCTTCAAAAGCTGATCACGAAGCAAGTAAAAGTCTGCACGCTGTAAAACATAACCATTAATCTTTGTTGCATCATACTTCACCATATCTTGCGCAATTGCAGCCAGTGTCGTGACCGTACCTGCTGTGCCAACCAAAAATCTTGCTCGTTTACTGTCTGCTCCCCACTCATTTTCCACCATATCAATAAATGGGTGCACCGCAGTCTTTAACGCTTCATATTCAATCAGGCTAAAAGCATTCGATTTTAGATATTGTTCTGTCAAACGTACTACGCCTAATTTCAAGCTTAACGAACTCACAAGTTTACCTTGCGAAACCTTTGAGAATTCCGTGCTGCCGCCACCAATATCAAAAAGGCACATTTCTTCTGCCACATCATGTGACAGCGCGCGCTGAGCCCCGACTAATGCTAATGCTGCTTCTTTTTTGCCCGCGATGACCTCAATATGAAGCCCCGTTTTTCCTTTCACTTCAGCAATAAATGTTTTGCCATTACTTGCTTCTCGCACTGCTGCAGTTGCAACAGCTTTGATAGCGCTGGCTTGAATACCAAATGTCTGGCATAAATCGACAATCTCTTGAAAACTTAAAAGCGCTCGGCTCATTCCCGCTTCACTTAACTGCCCTGTGTGCTGCAAACCTTCACCCAAACGAACAATGTTATGGTAATAATGAATAGGGTTAAAATGATGGCACGCGCCGTGGTTTGGTTTGTCTGTTTCCGCAATCAATAAACGTACGGTGTTTGATCCAATATCTAAAACTGCACACCGTTCAACCAACATGATGTGCGCTATCTCGATGTCCTTTGGCCAATGAGGTATAATTTTTTGCCGATTGTTGTAAAAATGTTTTTTCTTCTTGGCTCAGTTCACGGCGCTCACGAGCGGGGCTTCCTGCATACAAATAACCACCACGCAATACTTTTCCTTCAGGCACCAAAGAACCCGCTGCAAGGAAACAACCCTCTTCAAGCACCGCATGATCCATCACCGTTGAGCCCATACCAACCAAACAGCCATTTTGGATTTCGCACCCATGCAAAATTACATGATGACCAATCGTGACATCATCACCAATCACACAAGGTGCATCCGCACTGTTGTGAACCGTAGTGTGATCTTGAATATTCGAACGCTCACCAACTTTGATAAAATTAATATCACCACGCAAAACGGCCTGATACCACACAGAAGATTCTGCACCAATCTCAACGCGTCCAATCACATCAGCGCTAGCAGCAAGCCAAGCTTCTGCATCAACACTTGGCTTCCAATCTAAATACGCATATATCATGCTTACTTGACTTGAATCACTTCCTCAACTTTTTCAACTTTTCTTGCTTTACCATCCACATCATCAATACGAGCGCAACGTCCGTTGATTGCCGAACCTTCTGCAAGTGTAATCACCGCATACTCGACATCACCATTTAAAATGCCTTTGGCACCTACTTTTAAGCTGTGGCTAGCGCGCACATTGCCATTAACATCACCGTGCAAAACTAAATTGGGAACATCAACCTCACCCTTAATAAATGCGCCTTCACTTACAATTAAAGTTCCCTCTTGTTTGGAGTGAATATTCCCTTCAAAACGACCATCAATACGCACAGCGCCTTCAAATGAAAGGTCGCCCGTAAAAACAGAATGTATGCCAATCAGTGTATCAATATGTTGTGATTCTTTCATAGTATTTACCTTTTCTTCCTTTCTACTAAACATACGCTACTTCCCTTGAATTTGTATGGTTTGCTTCAACACTTCTCTGCGCCTCGAGTTATAAATAACCAGCTCAACTTGTGTTGGTCGCCAAGCCTCTTTCCACTCAAACCGTTCTTTTACGATGGTATGTGATTCAAAACGATACGTAAATGCCTTATCATTCAAGCCTAAACGGTTGCCTTCAGTGTCCAGTGCAAACAGGTTATAACTACCCTTCAAGTATCGTGGGTAACTACCGCCTTTCACAAATAACGACTGCCATTCTAAGCTGTTGGCTGCAACCCATTCAGCTTGATTTTTAATCAATTGAATACCCTTGCCTTTCCTCACATCCAAGATGCTTTTAAACATATTCAGCTCTTTGGTTAAATCAAGCGCCTTTTTCTCTTGCGATGCAAGCTGCTCTTTTAAACTGTCAAGTTGCTCTTCTTTTAATTCATTTAAGGTGTTGGCATCTGCAAGGTTGCGCTGTATTTCTTTATTCTGACGTTTGAGCTTTAAATTTTCAGGGATAATTTCTTGCACGCTATGGAATGGCGCATACCACGCACCAAAAGCAAATGGAATAGAGACCAACAAAACAAGGGATATCGCTAGTGTCACAATGCGGAGATAAAAGTTCCTTGCAGGGCGCCCACCTTGAGCATCCATGACAATCACTTGCCTAGGTTTAAACCAAAAAGATGACTTCATTTACAAATACTAAGGCCAACTGGCATTCACTGCCAAGCCTAAAGTTTCTTCAAAATTAAACATCACGTTTGCATTTTGAATCGCTTGCCCAGATGCCCCTTTAAGCAAATTATCAATACAGCTGATAACAACAGCTTCATTTTCATTCAAAATTGCCACCCCAATATCGCAACGATTACTCCCTTTCACTGCACCTGTAGAAGGCAATGAGCCCAAAGGCAAGACATTTACGAAAGGCTCATCTTTATAAGTTTTCGTTAAAATGCTGTGCCACTGGTCACTATCATGGCCACTCAAATGGATAGTGCTCAACATGCCTCTGGTCATGGGAATAATGTGTGGAGCAAAACGCACCGTCACATCTTGTGCGCCATAGAAACTCGCCCACTCTTCCATTTCCCATGCATGTCTGTGTCTTGGCAGGCCATAAGCCGCCAAACTTTCATTCACTTCACAATAGAGTAAGCCTGTTTTAGGTGCGCGGCCTGCGCCAGAAGCACCTGATTTTGAATCAATAACAATTGAAGTCGCTTGAATCAATTTACTTTTCAGCAGTGGAATCAAAGGCAACAAGACTGATGTGGGATAACAACCCGGATTCGCAACTAGTTTTGCCGTTACAATGTTATCTCTGGCATATTCCGTCAAACCATAAATAACATCATCTAATAACGCTGGGAAAGGGTGGCTTAAGCCATAAGCTTGTTTGTAGTTATGTAGGTTAGGGTGGCGGAAATCAGCGCTCAAATCGACCACGCGTTTACCAGCATCAAGCGCTTTTTTAACACTTTGTGCCGCAGCGGCGTGAGGAAGTGCTGTAAATACAAGCTCAACATGTTCTGGAATCGCAGCATCTGCAGCCGCTAATGTGAGGTATGCACTTTGGCTCGCAATACCAGGCAAAACTTCCGAAACACGTTTCCCAGCCTGGCTAAATGCTGCTAAATGCGCGATTTCGAAGTGAGGGTGTTCATCCAGCAGCCGAATCAATTCAGCGCCTGTATAACCTGTTGCCCCAAGAATTGCGACAGACACACTCATACCTCACCCCTTATGCCATCAAGACATTACTTTAAAGAAGTTGCTATACTGCAAAAAACAAAAAGGGAGAGCAATGCTCTCCCTTTTTATCATGAACAAAAACGTGTTTAACGTTTTGAGAACTGTGGAGCACGACGTGCTTTTTTCAAGCCGTACTTCTTACGTTCAACCACACGTGCATCACGTGTTAAGTATCCTTTTTCTTTAAGTTGAGGACGAAGACCTCCATCATACTCAAGCAAAGCGCGAGCAATGCCATGACGAATTGCGCCAGCTTGACCAGAAACACCGCCACCATGGACATTTACAATAATGTCTAAGCGATCAGCTAGTCCAACCAAAACCAAAGGACGCATTGCTTCTTGGCGAATAATTTCGATCGGGAAATAATTTTCCGCGTCACGACCATTCACACTTACTATGCCAGTACCTGGTTTCATCATTACACGAGCGATACTACGCTTGCGTCGTCCTGTTCCGCGAAAGAAATCTTCTGCCATCTTAATTACCTACTCTTTTAATCTTTTAGTTTAACTTTAAAGCTTCAGGAGCTTGAGCTGCATGTGGATGATCCGAACCCGCATACACTTTCAACTTTAGAAGCTGCTTACGACCCAAAGGCCCTTTAGGCAACATGCCTTTGATTGCCAATTCAAGAATACGTGTTGGAAAACGTTCACGTTGCTTTTCCAAAGTAATTGAATGCAAACCACCAGCGAAACGACTATGACGATAATACGTCTTTTGCATCTCTTTATTACCAGTAACTTTAATTTTTTCTGCATTAATGATAATCACATGATCACCGCAATCTGCGTGTGGTGTATACATAGGGTTATGTTTACCACGTAGAATACGAGCAACTTCAGTAGATAAGCGACCAAGAACAAAGTCTTGCGCATCTACAATATACCATTTACGTTCAATATCGCCAGGGCGAACAGTCCAAGTAGACATGTTTGATTCTCCAATAATCCAATCAAAACAGACTGAAAAACTTCAATTAACCGCCAACAGGGTTTCTCACCTAACTGCCAGACGGGTCGCGCATTGTAGGAAACAGTTTCATAATGTCAAACACCTTCATGCATATGAACGATCAATGCATGAGCTACTGCACTTATACCACACTGTTTCCACTAACATTAAACAATAAGGTACCGAGACAGTACTAACATTTTCAGTATCAGTAACAGTGTTTATGAGTGTCGTAATAGCTGTCCCAACAAACTGTTCATATGTATATAAGCCAAGCTTGAATGCGTCCACATTAAGGCTATAAGGTGCCCCTATGGTAAGCACTGGAGTAACTGCAGCAGGAAAAACTGTAGGCAATGAGACAGATGTCATACCCGATGGCCCCGAAATACTCCAACCCGCGCTAGAATAAAGATCCCTGATATTTAAGCTAGTGAGTGTTGTCAGACCTGTTACTGGTGTAATAGCAATCGTAGAGCCTACTTGACCAGCTACAACCGCAGGCATTGTCATTGATGCTGAAACAGTAACACTTGAAAGTGCTGTGAACGGCTTGGAAACAGCCCAAAACCCTGCATATAGATCAGAAGAGAATGTCAAAACATCATAGGCTGTTGATGCATATGGGTCATAAGCACTGAACACTTTCGGGTAAACAAAGCTATATTGGCTAAACGTAAAACTTCTTGCCAAAGCAATACCATTTCCAGAGCTTACTTCAAGCAGAGTAACTGCAGGTAGCCCCGCAGGCGGCGTAACATTATTAATCGTTAAAAGTTTTTGCTGAGCTGGCAACACAGGCTTAAATGCAATATTTTCTACATTTGTAAGCGTTGAATATTGATCCACCGTAGTAAATGTGCGTGCGCCCAAACTCACACTATCCATTGCATAAGAATCGAAACTTTGAGCTGCCCCTGCACGAGAACCACGTTTTACTGCCCATAGATCACCACTCACTTGAGTCCCAACAGCATCTCCTATGAGCATCGTTGTTGTATAGCTACCAGCATTTTGCGCGATACCGCTTGCATTAAATCTCGCAGGGCTCACCAACTCTAACATACCAGACTCACCTGTTTGGAAAGACCCTAAATTAGCAACACTGCCACTAAAATTTAACTTCGAAAAAGTGTTGGACACACCATTCAGCCCCCAGAAATACACCTGGTTCCCATTAACTTGAAGATAACTTTCCCAACCTCCTGCTGCAAACATATGCACATCATGAGGCCCAGTAGCTGCTTGAGAAAACACTGCATTACCATATATATCTGTTTGCAAAGCGCCTACAGCATCATTATCGAGCTGTATCCAAACGCCTGAAATAGGCGCATTTTGGACATCCGTGACAGTGACCGTCATTGACCGTGTTACTGGCGCTGGTGTTGGTGTTGGTGTTGGTGTTGGTGTTGGTGTTGGTGTTAGTGTTGGTGTTGGTGTTGGTGTTGGTGTTGGTGCTGGTGCTGGTGCTGGTGCTGGTGCTGGTGCTGGTGCTGGTGCTGGTGCTGGTGCTGGTGCTGGTGCTGGTGTTGGTGTTGGTGTTGGTGCTGGTGTTGGTGTTGGTGCTGGTGTTGGTGTTGGTGTTGGTGTTGGTGCTGGTGCTGACTCTGGTTGACAAGCTGCTAAGCCAAACATCACCCCAAAAGCCAAAAGATTTATTTTAAGTGTAAATAAAATCAGTGAGAAATGCGGCTGAGCCACCCTCAACTGGCGGTTTCTTCTTTTTTCCGTAAACTTCGCAAGGAATAGACAAATTAGAGTATAGTAGAGGCTTAGATATGACACAAGATGAGATGAAAGAAAAAGTCGCAGCAGCAGCATTGGAATATGTTGTAGATGGTTCAATTGTTGGTGTGGGTACGGGCTCAACAGCCAATAAATTTATTGATGCCCTAGCTACTATCAAAGACAAAATTAAAGGCACTGTTGCCAGCTCTGAAGCAACGGCTGAACGCTTACGCGGTCACGGTATCCCTGTGTTTGAGCTCAATGATGCGCTTACCCAAGTTGAGCAACTTTCTGTGTATATTGATGGTGCCGATGAATTTGATGCAGGCAAAAACCTCATCAAAGGTGGTGGTGGTGCACTTACTAGAGAAAAAATTGTGGCCGCAGCTTCTGCAAAATTTATTTGCATCGTTGATGAAAGCAAGCAAGTAAAAACGCTTGGTGCTTTCCCTCTACCTATCGAAGTCATCCCTATGGCGCGCGAAATCGTAATGGCCGAAGCTAAAAAGCAAGGTGGAACACCCCAAATCAGAACAAATTTCACCACTGACAATGGCAACCTTATTATTGATGTGGTTGGCCTCTCTATCGCCGACCCACAAGCTCTTGAAGATCATCTAAACAGCATCCCAGGCGTTGTGACCAATGGTGTTTTCTCCCATCAAGGTGCCGATGTTATTTTAATGGGCACGCCTGCTGGGGTCGAAACACTGTCATAATTGACTTGACTGGTTCGACCAATGCGTAATCTTGTGCTAAGATTACATAATGCAAGCAACCTCGCCCTCGAAGAAGCCTAAGAGTCGATATTTAAGTTATCGCACACTGTTTGTGTTTATAGGCATCGGCAGTTTATTGATTTTTGGCGGCATGTATTATGTCATGCAACTTGAAAATCATATGGCTAAGAGTGATTCAGGGCTGGTTGCCACTGCCGAAAGAGTAGTGGCTGACATGAGCTTATCTCACCTTTGGCTTGAGGAAAAGCTTGTAGGTGACGCTTTTATCAAAGACGAAAAAATCTTCCAAAAATTAGATGAGGTACAACAGAGCTTAATACATATACAAGACATTGGGGAACACAGTCACCTCTTTGAAAACCAAGCTGAAATGCTCGTATTTCAAGAGCGCCATAAAAAGTTGACCGATTTATTTAATAGCATCAAATCATTTACGCAGCAGCGGCTCATACAGGGTGAAAGTGCAGCTGCTGGCTCAAGCTTAGACCATCAATATGATATTGTATTTGAAGCATTTACCTCACAAATCAATGTCATCAAACATGATTTGCAAACATCACTGATCAAACACCGTAACAACCTCTCGAACACACAAAAAACTTTATTTCTTCTGATGCTACTGATTATCATCATCCTTGTAGTCGCCGTAAGACAAAGCACTCGAAAGCAGCAAATATTTTTTGAACACAGCATCATTAGCGAGAAGGAAAAAGCTCAAAGCCAGCAACACAATCAAGCTATTCTTGAACACGTACCTGATGCTATTATTACCATTGATTATCATGGTAAAGTGATTAGCTGGAACAAACGAGCTCAATTACTATTGGGCTGGTCTATGGATGAAGCAATAGGTCAAACCGTGATTGACCTCATCATCCCCAAACGGTTGCACGAAATGTACAGCACTTCTCTACAACGCTATTATGAAAAGAAAAATAGAGCAGAGGTTATTGGTAAATGGGATGAAACCTCGGTACTGAATAAACATGGTGAAGAGGTGCCTGTTGAGCTCTCTGCCACACATCATGATACTGGTACTGAACGTTATTATATTGTATTTATTCGCGATATTTCAGCCTTATTAGAAACACAAACTCGCCTTAAAAAAAGAACCGAGCTATTAAACGAAGCTCAAAAAATTGCTAACCTAGGTAGTTGTGAGTTTAATATTTCTGCTGAATCTTTTGACTGGTCAGATCAGATGTATCGTATTCTAGAGCTTGATGAACAAACCACTGAACCTTCGCTTGAAACCTTACGTGCAGCGATTCATCCTAGCGATAGAGAGAAAGTGGAATATGCATACACATGCTCTCTGCAATCCAAAGAACCCTATGAAGTTGAGCATAGACTGCTGATGCCTGACGGGCGTATTAAATACGTCATTGAACACTGTGAGAGTTTTTTTGACGACCAAGGCGAAGCTATTCGCTCTATAGGCACCTTGCAGGACATCACAAGCATGGTTGAAATCAACCAAGAGAAAGATGATGTTCGCGCCAAAATGGAGCATGTGCAACGCCTAGAAAGTCTCGGCGTATTGGCTGGTGGTATCGCCCATGATTTCAACAACATTCTTACTGCTATCATGGGCAACGCGGGGCTAGCGGAAGGAAAACTTCCTCACACTTCTTCCGCACGTGACTACCTCCACAACATTACCAAAGCCAGCCAAAAAGCAGCTGACCTTTGCAAACAAATGTTGGCCTATTCGGGCAAAGGCCGCTTTATCATCAAACCTATTGTTTTATCCGAGCTGGTTGAGGAAATGGGGCAACTCTTGAAGGTGACTTTACCTAAAAATGTCGTGCTTCGCCTTGAGCTCAGCAGCCAAATTCCCGCTGTCGACGCTGACATCACGCAAATGCAACAAGTGATTATGAACCTTGTCATCAATGCTGCAGAAGCCATTGGCGAGAATAGCGGCTCCATTTCAATTTCTACAGGTATGGTATTGATTGATGATGAATATCTATCCTCTATATTCATGGAAGATAGCATCACAGTTGGCCGCTACATTTATCTTGAGGTTTCAGATACTGGCTGCGGTATGGACAAAGAAACCCAACAGCATATTTTCGAACCTTTTTACACCACCAAATTCACAGGTCGCGGCTTAGGCATGGCTGCAATATTAGGTATTGTGCGTGGTCATCAAGGGGCAATTAAAGTGTATAGTGAAGAGAGGAAAGGCAGCACCTTTAAAGTATTCTTCCCATGCTCTGAACAAAAACCAACATCTTTAAAACATGTCGTTCCAAAAACATTGCCGCAACAGGCTGAGGGCTGTGTTTTGGTGGTCGATGATGAAGATACTATTCGTGCCGTTGCTTCATCTATTCTTGAGGATAGAGGCTTAAAAGTTTTAACTGCTTGTGACGGTTTGCAAGCAGTAGAGATTTTTCAAGACCATCACGATGACATAAACATTGTCCTTTTAGATATGACTATGCCAAGAATGGGTGGTGAAGATGCTTATACTGAATTATGTCGCATTGACCCGCACGTCAAAGTGATTCTTAGTTCTGGTTACAACGAACAAGATGCGACCAACCGTTTTGCTGGAAAAGGGTTGGCTGGCTTCCTTCAGAAACCCTATACTTCCGAACAGCTCGCCAGCAAAATCACTGAAATTTTCAACCGTACCTAAATAATAAGTTTCCGTTAGTCTTGCCGCATGAATACCGCAGATTTTGATTTCATTTTACCTGAACAACTTATCGCTAAGTCACCACTTGCCCAGCGCGATGCCTCTCGTTTATTAAATATTCAAGACGACAACTTTACTGACCAACATATTTCCGACCTTACTAACCTTGTTCAAGCAGGCGATGTTTGGGTGCTTAATGATACCCGCGTCATTCCTGCTCGTTTGATGGGGCAAAAAGAAAGCGGCGGTAAAGTAGAGTTATTATTGTTAGAGCCAACCGCGGAATCCGATATTTGGATTGCATGGGGCAAAGCAAATAAACCACTCAAAAATGGTGAGCGTATCAGCATAGCTGATAATTTTTACGCCGAAATATTGTCCCGTGATGGTAAAGAAGTGCGCGTCTTACTCCAAGCTGATGATGTGATGGCTGCCATCGAACAACATGGGCATATGCCACTTCCGCCTTATATCAACCGACCTGACACTGAAGAGGATAAAGCACGTTACCAAACCGTATTCGCTAGCAATCCTGGTGCTGTTGCCGCACCTACAGCAGGTCTACACCTCACAAAAAAACTTATGCAAAAGATGCAAGATGCAGGTGCAAGTTTTGTCCATATCACACTGCACGTTGGCCCAGGTACTTTTCAGCCTGTGCAAGTTGAAAATGTGAAAGACCATATCATGCATGAAGAAGCTTATGTTATCTCACCTGAAGCAGCTGCAGTTCTCAATCAAGCCAAACAGGATGGTAGGCGAATCATCGCAGTCGGCACAACCAGTCTGCGTACGCTTGAAGCAGCAGGGCAAAGCGGCATGGTAGAGGCTGGTACTGGGCGCACAGATATTTTTATCACCCCTGGTTATCAATTTAAAATGGTTGATGCATTACTTACCAACTTTCATTTACCCAAGTCTACCCTACTTATGTTGGTTGCAGCACTTGCAGGCAAAGAAAATATCATGCAGGCCTATGCCCATGCCATTCAACAGGGCTATCGCTTTTATTCATATGGTGATGCCATGTTTGTGCCACACATCAAAGTATAATCTTCCTATATTTTCTATATAAAGAGGCTTGTCTATGTTTAAAATCTACAAACGTTTTTTAGATGGCACACCTGAATATCTGGCCCATTATTATTGGTGGGCATACCTGTGGAAGCGTTCAGCTTGGTTTTTTGATCATCAACCTGTCATCAATGCCATTTTGTTTGGGCAATACAATAAACTCATGCAGCAAACCATGATCGAGTTGGAGAAAACCGATCATTCCCGCGTCTTACAACTGACCTGTGTTTACGGCAAACTTACGCCCAATCTTATCCAAGCCATTCACCCCACACCCTTACACCTCACCGATGTTTCCCCTGTGCAACTCACCCTCGCCGCAAGCAAAACAACTTCAGACAAAGAACTGCTCTGCACACGCATGAATGCCGAATCGCTTGGTTATCAAGACTATAGCTTTACAACCACAGTCTTATTCTTCTTATTGCATGAACTTCCGACAGATGCCCGCGCCAATGCTTTATCAGAAGCCATCCGCACCATCTCAGATGGTGGCACGTTATTGATTACAGAATACGCAGAACTACCCAAAAACCATTTCCTCTGCTGGTTTTACCCCACCCGTTGGGTAACCACCAAACTTGAACCATTTCTCAATGGTTTCTGGCATGAAAACCTGACTGAAAAACTAAACGAACATGCAGCAAACCATGGCAAACAAGTCGCCCTCATTTCCCACACCGATATTTTCTCAAAGTTTTATCGGGTCACTGCTTATAAAATCACCAAACAAGTCTTATAATACAACAATTTTTTAATGAATTTTGCAGAGATTGAGTATTGAGCTATACTACTTTAAAATCTTAAAAATAAAGAGGGGGAATGTATGATTGCAAGACTTGACCCCAACATTTCTGATGATGTTGACAAGAGTTCTCAAGAAAGCATCTGACCTTGATTTCTTTTGATGTTGGATAATTCAGTCAGATGTCTTAGCTGTAATATAAAACTTACTACCTCCTTTTTTTCTCCAGTGAAAAAGCTCTCCTCCTCCGGCATCAAAGGCTTGCATTTCAACGGCGTTAAAATATACGCGCGGAACACCTTTTCTAAGTTCACAACGAGGATCCGCAACAATGTAATTCAAGGTAATATTTATTTTATTGCCCATAACTTGATCTCTAATGATAATGTCTGTTATTGCTGGAGAAAATTTCATAAACAATTTTCTTTTTTCGAGACTAACAGGAGTTCCCTTATATAAGTCTTTATCTAATATAAGGTTATATGTATTTTTATACTCTACCTCTGTTCGCAGGTGTGTTTCGCCGTTCCCTATATACTCTATAGTTTTCTTCGCTTTTTGTGAGTCACTGAATGTTTTTTCATCTGAATCATCTGTATAAAAAGCATTAAAGATGGCGTTGTTAATTGTGTTTGTTGAGTTGTTATTGCGAATCAATCGTGAAAAACTAAACGCTGTGTTTGGGTATAAACCATCGATATAAAAAGATTTGTTTGCGCGATTGTATTGTCCCAATAACACCATTGTTTTACCTTTAAACAACGAGTCATTAACAAAGTTTGGGTCACTTTTAATTTTCTTAATGTATTCTTTAAATGCCGTAGCTTTCACATGCTCTTCTAATTCAGCTGCTTTTTTTGGGTCAGTTTGTTTCAACACCAAGAAATCTGGCGTGTTAACATCCTTACCTACCAGCCACTTCCCTTTAAATTCATCTATATATTGTGTACAGTAGTTAATTTTAACATCTCGAACAATATCAAAGGAGATGTCTTTTATTTCAGCCTCTTTTTCATAATCAAAAGCGCCAAATTTAGCTCCTCCTCCAGAGCATGAAGCAAGCGACGCAAGCATTACTAAAGCCGTCAAAAAATTAATCATCCCTTTCTCCGTAAATTCCATATAATAGCTCAGGAAAGAATAGACCACCTATAGCAAACGTCAGCCTTTTCCAATATGAAATGAGTCTGAAATCGAGTATGTCGTCCATAATAGGAGGATGTTGGTACAAATGGATGAACAACGTATAGAAACGATTGAAGATATTGCTGCATTTTTAAGTGGCAC
>Ga0316204_10001422_pt1 | contig 65193 bp, 47 predicted proteins | sample 6monrhotite_MG_2_FD_205661 | JGI IMG/M metagenome (GOLD analysis project Ga0316204, IMG submission 205661) | Microbial mat bacterial communities from mineral coupon in-situ incubated in ocean water Damariscotta River, Maine, United States -... | ecosystem: Environmental > Aquatic > Marine >... | reverse complement strand
TGCCCTGTTGATCAATCCCGTGGACTTGATAGGTCGTCTTAGCTAAATCAATCCCTAAGATTGCAATCTGTTGGTTTTTTAGTTGTGTTTTCATCGGTTCCTCCCTTTGTGTTAGATAAGAACTACGCCTTGCGTCTATCTTATCATGGCTCGTTAGAAGCCGGAATACGGGGGAGGAACCATTCCATTGCATAATGATTCTCATAAAAAACACCATGATGAACATCGGTCTCCGCCCCAACTCCCTTTATCAAGGCAGGCGGTTGGTGAAGTTTTTGAAGATGACCCTATCCTGTTTGCCCCCGACGTAGGGAACCGCACTGAAGGTAACGGTAAACCAACCAACCCCATAAATATTCCCGTTGGTAACGACCGAATCCACAAAAAAACCTAGCGAATCTCGAGTTTTTTGTTCCGGCGAGTGTCCAGGGTTGCCGAGGCCCTAGAGCGGTGGCAAACCTCATTTTTTGGGGTTCAGGCAGCCGACTCCCCCATAGTCCACTCAACCCTGAATGCCAGCCCAAGATCAATTGAAGCCTTCAAATTGCGGTGAAGCCCACCGGTCGCCCAGCAGAATCCCCCAGGCTCACCACGGCCCAAGGTTCAAGAATAAACATTCAGGATACACCGCCGCAGCTTGGTGACCATCACCCCAACCAGATTGTAAGCCAGTTCGGCAGCAAGCCGTTTGTTTTGGCGGCCCATCCGTAAGAAATCCTCCCGCCCTAAAAACATCACTTCAGCGTCCTCAATCACTCTAGCGCCATAGGGCCGGGTGGTTCGGGACATCAGCAAGTTGTGTTCTCCAAAGGCATCACCAGCGGCGTAGTTGTTCAGTCGGATCTGTTTTCCCCCTGAGTGTAAAGTGGTTTCGATCCTCCCGGAAAGGATCAGCAACATATCGTCCCCCCAGTCCCCTTCTTGGAACAAGGTGGTTCTGTTTTGCCTCAAGTGGGATTGGAGTTTTTCTTGAATTGATATTAGGATCAAAAACAAGGAGAATCCATGAAGAAGAAAAACAATTTTACTGCGGCAGAAAAAGTATCCATTTTACGCCGGCATTTGCTTAAAAGTGAGGCGGTTTCTGAGATCTGCGATGATGTTGGAATCAAGCCAACCCTATATTATCGCTGGCAAAAAACTTTTTTTGAACGAGGTGGTGACCTTTTCCAGAGCAAGACTAAGGCTCCTTCCAAAGCCAAGGACCGAAAGATTGAAGAGCTTGAAACAAAACTTTCTTCACGCAACGAGCTGGTATCAGAGCTTTTAGAGGAAAACTTACTGTTAAAAAAAAAGCATGGGGCGAGTTGAAAGGTCAGGTGGTTGCCCAGGAAGTCAGGGATCAGGTCATTCTATGCCTAGCTGAGTCCAGCTCCAAAAGTGGAATCCCCGTTACCCGTCTTCTGCCAATGCTGGGTTTGTCTTCCAGTAAATACCACCATTGGAAAGACAGGTTAGGCAAAGCTAATGGACATAACGCTAACCAGCCCAAGACTGGCTGGATTCTAGACTGGGAGAAAGAAGCCATCACGACTTTCTTCTTCGAGAATCCTAGCGAAGGTTACCGCAGACTCACCTACATGATGATTGATCAAGATGTGGTGGCTGTGAGTCCATCCAGCGTCTACCGAGTGCTTTCAGGTCAAGGTCTACTGAAAAGATGGGCAGGAACCAGTAAAAAGGGCACCGGGTTTGAGCAGCCTTTAAAAGCTCATGAACACTGGCACATTGATGTGAGTTACATCAATATCAGTGGGACTTTCTACTACCTCTGTTCAGTTTTGGATGGCTTTAGCCGATTTATTGTTCATCATGAAATCAGACCAGCGATGACGGAAGGGGACATTGAAATCATTTTGCAAAGAGCGGTAGAAACGGTCCCAGCGGCTAGGCCACGGATCATCAGTGATAATGGGCCGCAGTTTATAGCCAAAGATTTTAAAGAGTTTATCAAGGTATCAGGCATGACCCATGTCAGAACCAGCCCCTTTTACCCTCAAAGTAATGGGAAGATTGAACGGTGGCATCAATCGATCAAAAAAGAGTGCATCAGGCCCTTGACTCCAACCACCCTGGAAGAAGCCCAGGAAACAGTGGCTGAGTATGTTGACCATTATAATCATGAGAGATTGCACAGCTCCATTGGTTATATCGCTCCTGCTGATAAATTAGCCGGACGAGCCCAGTCAATCAAGGTGGAAAGGCTAGAAAAGCTCTCGGTAGCAAAAGGGTTTCGTAAAAAATCAAAAAGACCTAGTCTGAAAGCTGGATAGTTGCTTAAACTGAAATCGAAAAACTCCAATTTGCGGTGAACCAACACAGTTCCCGCTGGGAGAGGTTTAAAGGACATGTTTTCCCGCAGCCAACTCCAATGGGTTTGTTTCAAATTGTTAAAGATATTGGCAAAAACCGGCCTTGCTTCGTTGATCCCCCCTTCTTCGAGCCCTGCAAAAAGCTGGGCGGCTTTATACCTACACTGGGCGCTGAGACATGGGGTCCGGCTTAAGTATTCGTTGATCAACAGGGCTTGGTAATAGGTGATTTCCCCGGTTTTGATGACCTGGGCGGCCAAAAGGTTAAACCGCTCTCCATTGGGTTCGACACCTGGTTTGGGGCCCAACTGGAACCAACCCGATATCCTGCCTTTCAAGTCAGCCACCGATTTAATCGGTCGGTGGCTCGGTGGGGTTTCTTCCTTGGCGCAGGCTTTTTTGAGTAACCTTTCCAGCCGTTCCAACTCGGTTGCCATGGTGGTGCTGTACACGCCTATACCGCCAGGATGTTGATCTAGATGGCATTCAGACAGGCTGTGGGTTAGATTTTTTGCCAAGTTGCCAAACAATTTGATGGCGGTGGCAGGAAACTGAGTTTTAAAACTGGTTAACTTTTTGACATCCATCGCCAACAGCTTCGAAGGCTCTACCGCCCTGGCGGAGTCCATCCGTTTCGCACCTGGGAACAACACCTGCTCCCCGAACACCGCCCCTTTGGACATGTAGGTGATGTGTTTTTCGCCGCTGTGGATACCGGCATCTAGGTAGACTTCCACCTGCCCTTCCAACAACACAAACAGTTCGTCCCCATTTTGATTTTCCCGAAAAAGCTGGTCCCCTGGTTCTAAGTCCAGGGTTTCGGCAATCACAGTCAGCAACTTAAATTCCCGAGGGCTCATGTCCTGAAACAGGCTGATTGAAGAAATAAACTCTTGCTCATACTTCACCGCCAGAAAGTCCCACAAGGTCACAAACCGGGTCCGGGCAAGCAGCGCAGGCAGCAGCAACAAAGAACTCAGCAATGCGGATGTTAAGGTGAAGGCGGTCATCAGCCCAAAAGTGACTTGCCCCTCCAGGTCAGAGGTCGCCAGCACCACAAACCCGGTGACCAAGGCAATGGTGGTGAACACCATCGGCTTGCCAACGCTCCGCAAGGTCTTTTGCATCGCTAGGTTTTCTTGTTTCAGTTCGTCCAAGTTGCGGTCAAAATGCAAAATAAAATGAATCGAATCATCCAGACCTATGCCCAAAGAAATAGCGGCAACCAGACTCAAGGTGACCCCCATCGGCAAGGACAAGGCTCCCAAGGCCCCAAAAAAGATCAGCACACTGGCCAAATTAGGCAGCAAGATCAACACCCCGACTTTCAAAGAAAAAAACATCACCGAAAGCAACCCGGCGATCACCAAAATCGCTGTACCCAAACTGACCAGTTGACTGGTTGAGACCTTCGAGGCCGACTCAGCAACCAAGATCGGCACCCCGGTGAAACGGACCTGCAAACCGGGCAAGCAACGATTCACCTCGACAGAGAGCTGGTCTCGGAAGGTTAAAAATGCCTCGGTGGAGTCCTGCTGTAGCCGCAACGTCAAAGCGAGCTGGCCTTTGTCCCGACTCAGATACCGAAGCCCATGGTTTTTGTTGAGCCGGTCCAGGTAAATCAACACCTCCAGATCCTCCAAGCCGTCTAAGGTTTGCCGGTCCGCTTCGATATACTCCAAAGGGCTGTACAACCGTTCGACCTGAACCGCCGGTTTCGGGTGGGCCTGGTTCCAGCGGTCCAACCAGCGTTTCAGCCTGATGATGCCGTTGATGGTCTGCGCCGAGGCGACCGGTTTGGTGTTGTCTTTGTTTGAAAGCACCAAACGCAGGTAACTGGTGCCACCAAACCGGGACTCAATGAAAGACTTGTCCAACATCACCTGAGACTTCGGTGCTAAACCACTGGTTTTAGCGTCCACCTTCACCTGGGTTGCCGCAATCAGGGCTGCCAGCACCAAGGCCGCCCAAGTCCACATGATTTTACGTGAGTGGTTGTTGATCAGCTCCCCTAAACGGGTGAAGGCAATGTCCCAAAACTGTGGTTCTAGCCCCCTTGCCGGGGGCCGGCCAAAGAGCAACAACAGGCTTGGGAGCGCAAACACCGTCAAGGCCCCCTCCGCCAAGGTACCCAAGGCGGCGTGAAGACCCATGTCCCGTACCGCTGGGATCGGCGAAGTCATCAAAGCAATGAAGCCAACCGCCGTGGTCCCCACCGCCAGCGCCAGGGGCGGGATGACCCGCCGCAAGGTTTGGTCAATCAACTGCCTCGTATCCATCTCAGGGTGCCGGGCAGAATGGAAGTATTGCCCAAAAAAATGGATGATATAACTGGTGCCGATGGTGATTACCAGTGGAGGTAAGACCAGAGTCACCACATTCGGACGAGTTCCGAAGAGTGCCAAGGTTGCGCTGATCACCGAGAACCCCGACAATGAAACAATCAAAAATCCCCACACAGCGGCCCAGCTACGGTACATCAAGAAGATGATCCCTAGCAGCAGCAACACCGAAACCGGAGCGAGACGTTGCAAGTTTGCCAAGATCGTCCGTGCGGACTCAACCTCCTCTCTCGGGTGCCCACCCAAATACAATGCCAATCCTCCTGCTGCCCACCTGTCCATCATCCGCTCTAAGGCAGTCAAGCTATCGGTGCGTTGCCGGGGGTCTACTGCTTCTAACGTCACCAACAAGGCGGTGGATTTCCCCTGCCGTCCCATCAGTTCCCCGAACACAAGTTGATCATGGGCCAAGGATTCAAGCCCTGCCTGGACCTGGATTTCGGTCTGCAAGATCAAATGTTCCTTGCTCAACTGGGTCAACTCCGCAGAACACCCCGACCCGGAGGGTAGGGCTTCCGCTTCGCCCGGGGCTTGGTCCAAGGTATCCAGCATGTCCAATTCGTCCGGCCCCTCTTGTGGCACTGATTCTAAACAAACAATTCGACGTTGATAAGCCGATAAAATTGATTCACAATATCCCCCAGCAAAGGATTGGTGGAAGTGAGATTTACCTGCACATACCCCCTGCCTGCGAGGTAGATCTAAAATACTGATCGATTCTTTAAAATTAGGTAAATCCTGTTTCAATTGTTTCTGGATTTCTTGGAGTTGCAACAAAAAATTAAGATCAAACCGCTGTGGTTCCAGCACCAAAAACAGCATATTTTCATTCCCAAATTCCGATTCGACCGCTTTGAAATAATCATAGGCCCCATCACCATCAGAAAAAAAAGCCTCTAACGAAGTGTCTAGCTGTAGGTTCCCACGGTCATCGGTCAGGTGAGTGTAGGCATAGGCCAAACTCAACAGGCTGATCATCAAGACGATCAACAAATTGATTTTAGGCCAACGGTAAAAGTTCTTGGTAGCCAACATTTAGTTCCTTATAACCGAGTGGTCCAGCGGACTTGAACCCGTTGCAACCGAGTGATCCGGTTGGTGGCATTGTCTTTTTCTGTGCCCACCTGACTGAGCCGTACTTGCCAACCTTCTTGGCCCCCAGCTTCGCTGTTCAAAGCCAGCAAAACCCCACTACGCTGGTAAGGAGCGGAGGAGAACCCCAAAGCGGTCATCTCCCATTGGTCCGCCATTTTGAGCCCCAACACAAAGGCCAGTTGTCCCCTGTTGAGGTTATGTTTTTTCGGGTTCGGTTGCTCTGGGTTTTCAAACCCATAGATCACACTCCCGGCGGGCACACCTTCCACCTTCCAGTAATTCGCCGAGGGCATCCAGAAAAAATCCCCCTGCCGTCTCTCGTAAGAGAGCGCCATCGCCACACTGGCGAGGTTATGGGTTTTGAGTTCGCTGGAAGGAAGGACCGCCTCACCATCGTCTTTCAGCAAGACGTGATAAAAACTTTTGTCTTGGAACACCCCCAGATCCCCCTTCAGCAACCCACCAGCCCAAGGCAGGTCAAAGGAGAAAAAACCAAAATGCAACGGCGCATCCTGAGGGACCAGGATTGGTTTTATCTCACCGTCGTCTAAATCGGGTTGGAACTTCAAGCTCAACTCGCTGTCTGGATCAAGCCAATTGAACAGCCCAACGTCCCACTGTAACGATCCAGATTTAGCATTCAAGATCACCCCGACATGGCTACGCAAGCTGGTTGATTCCTCGCTCAACCGTTGGAAAGGTGCCCAGTAGACCTCTAGCCCCATCTCCCCAACCCTCTGTTTCACCTTGAGTGCAGGCATGAGCAGCCGCTGGCCTTGTGAATCTAAATGCAACGATTTATCTTGATCTTTCAGGGTCAACACATCGATCGGGGATTCAAAATCCACCCGGCCCAAAGGCAGCAATATCCCGCCAACTTGGGCGGTCCATCCATCAGCCCGGTAATCCAAATAAGCCTCATGTAACGTCACATGAGGGGCATCAACGTATTCTCCTGAGCCGTAGAGATAGCTTTGCTGGAAATAATAATCAAACCTCAAGGTCGAGCTGAGCCGGTCGTTCACATATATCTTTGACTCTGCGGTGTATTGATTGATCAGCTCGTTGCTCCGAGTATTCAGCCCCAAGCCCCCGGCTAAGGGCACAGACCACCGGTCCTCGCTGGTATAGGCGATCAGGGTGTAATATTGCCGGTAACTTGCTTTGAGGTAAAAAACCTCCCAAGACTCGTCGGTGCTGACTGGCGAGCTATCCAAACCTAAATCATCAAGGCTCGGTTCTTGGGCTAGGACTGGCCCAAAGGACAACAAGAACAACAGGCATAAAACAACCCATTTATTTTGTGAGGAACAGCCCATCGCTACCCCCAGGTCCAATCATTGGGTCTTGAGCTAAGTCAAAAAACAGGTTCCACCGCTGATCTTCCGCCTTCAACAGTTTGAAGGTGGTTTCAAAATGATACCGCTGTTCGTGACCGGTCACACTGCGGACCTGAAACCAAGCTGAAATCCACCCTTGTTTGGTTTGGAGATAATATTGAGGAAAAAAGCGATATAATTTAATCAACCCATCTGGGTTAAAGTACCGCACCAAAATCGGCAGGCTCCGTTTTGCCTCCACATAGGTTTCGACTTTGGTGTATACTCCAGGCCCGGATTTCCTCAAGCTGGCGAGCTTGAGGTAGCGACCTTCCTTGACCAACTCACAGCTGTGTTGAAATTGTTTTGACGTCATGAAGTCAAAATCAGCCTCATCAATGTTCGTCCCTTGCAGCCTGGAGGTAGACTCATCAGTCTGATAGACCCGGCACAGCTGATTACCCTGCCCATCGCATCGCAGGCATTTGAGGTCTCTTTGATCAAAGCGCAGGATGCATTGGGGGGCGTTTGGACCTTTCAAAAACCGGATTCGTTTTTTTCCTTCTTCTCGAACCAAATGAATCACTTCCCGCTTTTCGAGCCGTTGATGTCGCCCTTCCACGCCACACTCCTTGGCTTCGCAGGGGCTCATCTCAAACAGGAAGCTGAGGTGAGGCCGTAACAAGGGGTTTGTTTGTTTTAACTGGGTAAAATATTTCAAAAAATCGGCATCACTAGATAGCCCAGGACAACGAGCGGCCTCAGCAAAAGGAGCCATAGACAACAACAATACCCAAAACCCCAAAACCTTCACCCAACCACCAAGCCCTTCGGTCTTCATTTTTACCCTACCTTCCAGCTCAAAAACTGGAGCCAATCGGGATCAAAGTCACCCAAAGAGGCTGGATTTTTAAAAGAGAAAATCTATATTAAACAGTGTAAACCTGAATCAGTCGGATTGAAAGAAAAATCAAGTTGATGTCCCTTGATTGGCCCTGCTCAAATCAAGAATTTTTTGTCAATGGTTCCAAAAGCTAAAGCCACAAAAAAGCCCGTTAGATCTATGCTCGGTGCCGCGCTCGTGATCTGCAAAAAATTTACAGTGCTATATTCCCTGGTTGGTTTGAAGCTGTTAAACTAACCTCAAGTTAGACTGGATGTGGGTGATACCTCAGCCAGTTTGTGCAACAGAGCTTTTGGAGCAACATGAACGCAGCATACCGACCTGTATGGGTCTACCTCCCTATTTTTTCGATCGTCATGTGGACTGCGGTAGAAACCGGGGCAGTTCAGCACCTGCTTGGGCTGGAGCACGGGCAAGCCATTGCGCTGGTGGTGCTGCTTTTAGCGGCGTTGCTCTGGGTGACAGAGTGGGTGCCTTTGTACCAGACCAGCTTTGTTATCCTCTTGACCCAACTGGTTTGGCTGGTGCCGGTGCTAGAACCCACCGGGGGTAAGGCTGCACGAGCGAAATACTTGGCTCCCTTTTTTAGCGAGATCATCCTGCTGTTTTTAGGGGGCTTTGTGCTCGCCGCTGCCTTGCATAAATTTGGGTTAGATAAAAAGCTCGCCGGGGCATTGCTCAGGCGTACGGGAAACAGCCCGTCTAGGGTCATGTTGGGCTTTATGATCGCTTCGGCCTTTTTGTCCATGTGGATGAGTAACACCGCCACTACGGCGATGATGTTTGCGATTTTATTGCCCATTGCCTCCAAAATCCCACCAGGGAATCCCTTTGCAAAGGGGCTGGCGATTTCGATCCCCTTTGCTTGCAACCTTGGCGGATTAGGCACCCCGATTGGCACACCTCCAAACGCCATTGCCATGAGTTACCTGTCTTCCCATGGCATGCATATTACGTTTGCCCAGTGGATGGCCGCAACCCTCCCCTTCATGTTGGTGTTTTTGGTCTTTATTTGGATCATCTTGCTACGGATCTATCCGCCAGGGGGTCTCAGCCTGGAACTACCGGTGAGCGAACAAAAAAAGATGACCCCCTACCAGTGGATCGTTTCGCTGCTTTTTGGGTTCACCGTCTTGATGTGGTTTTTTTCCAGCTACACAGGGATTTCGGTGGGTACCGCTAGTTTGATTCCAGTGGTGGTGTTGTTTGGGTCTGGTATTCTACAAGTTACAGATTTCAAGCAACTCCCCTGGGATGTACTGTTCATGGTCGGTGGGGGGATCTGCCTTGGGGTAGGGCTCAAACAAAGTGGGTTAACCAGCCACATTGTCTCACTCATCCCCACGGACAGCCAGTTTTGGGTGATTTTGCTTTTGTTTGGGGTGCTCGCCGCCGTCATGACCACTTTCATGTCCAACACGGCAACCGCAAACTTACTGATCCCCTTGGCGGTCTCCGTTGATCAGCAGGCTGGTTTATTGGTGTTGATCATTGCGCTCAATTGCTCCACCGCCATGTCACTACCGGTGAGCACGCCGCCAAATGCGATTGCGTTCAGCTCTGGGCTCTTGGAATCTAGAGATATGATCCGGCCCGGCCTCGCCATCACCCTCTTGTCGCTCGCTGCGACTTTAACCATCGGGACGGTGTATTGGCCGCTGCTCAATTTATAACCAGGAGATATATGGAAGTACATCGACAAACCTGCCAGCTCTGCGGCAGTCACCATTTACGAAACATCCTGGCCCGTGAAACAGGGGAAGCAGACAAGGTGTTTGTCCAATGTGCGGACTGTGACGAACTGGTCGCTCGGTATGTGGTGGCACCGGGGGGTTATTTTCATGCCCACAAGGGCTTCGAGTCCTTTCTACGTGGGTTGAGCCGAAGCGCCGAAACCATGAGTGGCCGTGAGATGGACCAAGGCTTTAAAGCGATCGAAGACAAGGTAAGCCAGCATTTTGAAACAGTCAAAACCAAGCTCATTGATGAACATAAAACAGACTAAAACACCACTCCCAGAGGGTAGAAGTTGGGCCCACTGGGACGGAGCCATTCCCACCGTTCAGCAATAAGCCGGGTCGATGGATTCGGCACTTATCAAGGCAGAGCTGATCCCCAAAAAGTTGACTGCTGTATTTTAGAACTTCCAGCCAAAGGAATAGGAAAGCAAAGAATCAATGCTCACTTTCCCTATTGAACCGTCCTCATAGGCGATGTCGGCCCCGCTTGAATATACCCAAAGTTTGCCCCCCTAAAAGTCCTCGCCTTCAGTACCCCAATGCAATGGGATTTCAAAGCCAAATAACCCAGCGGTTCCGGTGTCAGTGTTTGTTGCACTTGCCCATAAAAGGGTTACTGTTCCGGTTAAAGTAGCAGGCCCACTGCCGATCATCACAACAGGTTGCAACCTTGCCCCCCACTGAGGGATGTCTAAATCGTACCCCGCGACCAAAGCCAAAATCACCTGGTTGTATTCTAAATTCACTGAAACAGGCCAAATAACACCGTCACTTTCCACATTGACGGTCGTGACTCCCGAGGCTGCAAAGGACGAATATTGTGCACCGAGGATCAACTTGTTATCAAAAATATGATCATAGCTAGGGATGTCAACAACGGACCTGGACAAAGCAAGAGAACGTCCTGGCTCAGTGTAGCTTCCACTAGCCATCCCCACACCAAGGCCAATATGGTCTTCGGCTGCGAGCAATGAACTGAGAGAAAACAGGAGGGTACAGAGTAAAATTAAGATGCGGCGGATTCGAATTGGAAGTGCAACTTTTCCCAGGAAATTTAGGAATTGAGCTGGGGATAAAGTTCCAGCGTCTTCAAGGACCAAGTCAAAGGAGCATCAATGATGCATTACAATCAGCTGAACAGTGAGCAACGATACCAGATTTCAGGTTTAAAGAAAGTAGGACTCAATCGGTCTAAAATTGCCGATGAGGTTGGCGTCCATAAGTCGACAATTTCACGGGAGCCCTGGCGAAACAAGGGGCAACGAGGTTGGCGTCCCAAACCTGCTCCAAATCCCTCTTCATCGCTATACTCCTATTTAGGATCTACAACGTCTCATGAATTTTAGTGGAGGGGCAAATGGGTTCATTATGGGCTTACCGATAACAGGAAGGAGTTTGCGGCTCATGAAACCCTTTCTGCAGCACTGGAGACGAGTATCTACTTTGCACGTCCTTACCGCTCTTGGGAGCGTGGCTTGAACGAGAACAGCAACGGGCTGCTTCATCAGTATTTCCTAAAGGGCATGGAGTTGAGTAATATAAGCCAGGAACAAGTCCAATACGCAGTGGATCGCCTCAACCACCGGCCTAGAAAGGCGTTTGATTTCAGAACACCCTATGAAGTATTCTTTGGCAAGACGATGCGCTACACCAAACAACCCTTAACGGTAACACTTCGAAATTGAATCCACGTTTGTTAAAATCTTGTTTATAAAAGGTTTATCTTTAGACTTAAAGTACAATGTTGCTTCAGCTAGAAAACGCTCCATTTCCAAAGGCAGAAGATATTTTGAGGCTTTCATCACATCTACCAATTAAAAAATGAAAAATTGTTATTTTGACTTCTGTCCATGTTGGCTGCTGCTGCATTTGAACCTACGACCTGCAGGTTATGAGTGCAAATAAAAAAAGGGGGGGGGGATAGACATATCAACCTCTACAAAACGAAAAATTAATATTTTATCAGCCGGTTAAGTTGTTTTACTAAAATATCCAATCACCCTCTACACCACAGGTTGTGTTCCAGAAGTAGGCCTATACGTAGACTGACATTGAGTACTTGTGAAGTTAGAAAATTTACAAAATAGGACGTAATATCTTCTATAGAAGGATTAAGGAAACGGCAACAGGTACCTTCCGTCGAATTCTATTCCTGACACGGTTGGGGTACGTTTTTTGAGTCCTGGGTGGAGTGGCCACCCCACCTATTCCCCACTATATACTGCAACGTCGCAGCCGTCATCAACTTTGACTGATCCCAACCCATTTTGAACAAATACTCATCATTGAAACATCGCTCCATTTTCAGGTCCACTTGCTTGAGCTTGTACAGGGTTCAGGACTCGTCCCCATTGGAAAAACCATCCCCAGATCATCAACCTGGACCAAGGGTAGATATCCGAACGGCCAGGACTCAGCCCAAAGGTCTACAAAGCACTTTTCGATCAACTTGGTTCATTCAACGTAAAGAATAGAAAATCGTTTCCATTTGTCTCACCAACACTTTATGCTGTTTGAAAACAAGCAACTTATCGGGGGCTGATGGGCCATTCTATCACTAAAAAATTTATTACCTGGACCATGTTGGCGCTCTTGGTCCCCCTTGGGGTTGGGGTGACCTCTGTCCATCACGTGATCAGCGATCAAGTCACTCAGACCAAGCTGAATGACTTGATGAATATCATCGATGCCAAGTACATCCATCTGTTGGACGTGCTGAAAGCTCAAGCCGAGGCCGTACAGAACCTTGCGGCAGATGAAGATGTCATTCAAGATGCCCAATCCCTGATGGAGAACCCTCAAGATAGCAAATCCCTCCAGAAGCTTAACGAGCACCTGAGCCGTTGGCACGAGAAATCCCAGTTAGGGGTTCATACGATGAAAGCCGAGCGAGACAAGGGGACCCAATTAGAAGAGGTCTTTGGCAGGGAGGTCCATTGGGAGATGTACCGGCTGGATGAGCGGATCTACCGATATGATGAAGTTTTTGCGTTAAATCCCCAAGGAATCGTGGTTGCTTCTTCAGAAAAACAAAACATTGGGCTGGACTGGTCAGCGAGCCAGAGCTTTCAAAAGGGTCAAATAACACCTTATTCTGGCGATGTCTATCGAGACAACCGTGGAAAAACCGTGTTCGACCTTTCATCCCCGATCTTCAACAAACAAAATAAGCTGCTAGGGCTGGTTGGGTTTAAAATCAGCACCGATTATTTAACCGACTTGGTGACCGGAGATTTGGGGAATCAAGTGGGTGGCAAACTCTTTTTTTCAGGGTATACCGCTTCAACCGACTTCTATTTGATCAACGAAGCAGGGTACATGATCACCCAATCCCAACAGTTAAAAGGGGTTAGAAACACAGTACTCACAGAAAAATCCCAAACCACCCCCTGGCAACGGTGTGTCGATACTTCCTTGAGGGTGAGGGAAGCGCAAGAGCTTTACCTGAACCACACTGGTATCGAGGTTGGAGGTGCTTCCATGTGTCTGTTTTCTAAAAAATGGACCATCGTCGTCGAGCAAAACAAAGGGGAAATTCTAGCCCTTGCGGATCAAGCTTTATGGATTCTACTGGCGACCATTGGGGTCACCGCTGCGGTCATCAGCTTGCTGCTGAATTTAATCGGCTTGAAGTTTTTGATTCAACCGATCACAGGTTTTAGTTCGGTGGTACAACAGGTCCAAAGAGGGGATTTTTCTGTCCGAACGAACATTCGCTCACAAGACGAGATCGGCCAACTGTCCATGGGGCTCGACCAAATGGTGCAGGAGTTAGGCACCAACAAGGGAGAACTGGAACGTAAGATTGCGTCCAGGACCGAAGCGTTGAGTAAAGAAGTCACCGAACGAAAACTCTACGAAAAAGAGTTGATCGCAGCTAAAGAGGTGTCAGAAAAGGCAAGTAAAGCAAAAAGTACTTTTTTAACCATGATGAGCCATGAGTTAAGAACCCCCATGAATGGTGTTCTTGGCATGGCTAGGCTGTTACAAGCGTCTGACCTTGATCCAGATCAACAGGCGAACTGTGATGTAATCATCAAATCGGGGACCGTATTGGTCGATATCCTCTCGGATATTCTGGATATCTCAAAAATTGAGGCCGGGAAGCAACCGGTTGAGAAACATCTCTTTTCCTTAAAAGGGGTGATTGGTTCGACCATGGATCTATTTTCCGGGTCCGCCACAGCGAAAGGACTGTTGTTAAACTACTCCTTGAACCAGGGCATCAAAAACTTGCTGGTTGGAGATTCAGTCTTATTGAGAAGGATTTTATCAAACTTACTGGGCAACGCAGTTAAGTTTACCCACCAAGGCCAAATAGACCTCAATGTGAGTGTTGTTGAGGAGACCGTTGATCATCAGGAGTTGCTCTTTGAAGTGAGAGATACAGGGATCGGGCTGGATGAGAAACAACAAAAAATCATTTTTGACCCCTTCCGACAGGCCGACGAGGCCAACACCAGACAGTTTGGTGGGACAGGTCTCGGGTTAACCATCGTCTCAAATCTGCTCAGATTGCAAGGTGGGGAGATCGTCTTGGAAAGCTGCCCTGGAAAGGGTAGCCGCTTCCGCTTCAAACTAACCTACGACATCTCCGACGAACATCCCCTGGATTCAACCTCGGAAGATCCCATCTCAACTCTAGAGCCATTCGATTCCATGCACGCCTTGTTGATCGAAGACGATCCCATGAACCAATTGGTGCTTGAAAAAATGCTGAAGGTATTGAATATTTCCGTGGATATCGCCGAAAATGGAACGCTCGCCATGCCCTTGATTTGTGCAGAAAAATACGATTTAATTTTCATGGATATACTCATGCCCACCATGGACGGCTATGAGTCAACAACACAGATCAGGAACCTGGACGAAAGCCTGAACCGGGCAACCCCCATCATTGCTTTGACTGCCCTGGTCGGTGCTGTAGAAAAGGCCAAATGTTTTGAGTTGGGAATGAATGCCTATGTCAGCAAGCCGCTTGATTTAAAACGACTACAACAAGCGATTTCCCAATGTATCTCGGTAGAGGAATCCTGACAGCACCGCCCGATTTTTGCTCCCCCCTTCCCACAGACCCACCGATTTTAATGGTCACACCACCGGATTAAGGAAAAAAGGGGGATTCAGGAAAGGGCGACCGGTATCTTGTCATTTGGTTTTAGCCCGGTGCTGTCGCAGGATGCTCGTTCTGCCTGAACCATAGGGACAGCTATGGTTCAGCAGCTCAAAACACCAACGAAAAAACACCTTCATTTGCCCCCATCATTGGCGTAAATCACATTTTAAATGATCGATTTTTAAAATCGAGGGGCAATATGGTGAATTTACTGTTGAATTGAAGTCGAAAAGTTCGTTTCAAACCTCAAACTCAGGGAACTGGATGATTTCGATCGAATGGGCCTCAAGGAAAAACACAGGCACTGTACCCTTTGCATTAACGACAAAAAACTGCACCCAAACCAGGTTGTCATGAAGATATTTTCAAGCTTGTTTTTGTTAACCCTCATCATCAGCTCTCTGCCCCTCCCGGCTGCGGCCTTCATGTTTGACCGTAGGGTCGAACCGCCGAGCGAGCTTTCCTATTACTTTTACCCCGCGGCTATTTCCCTGCCAGGCATCGGCTCCGCCCAGGGTGTTGGCGGTTCCCTCACCAAGCTGGACGGTGAAGACCTCAATGTCACCTTAGGGAAGGTGCAGGGGGACTTTAAAGGGGAGATGTTGTTGGTCACCGGCCTGTCCTTGGTGCCGGAATACCTTTCGTTTTCTTATTTCAATTCCAAGCTCGAAGACGCCGGGATCTGGCGATGGGAACGTGGGCCAGACTCCAGAAATGACCGTCGGTACCTGTTGAAGGCGAACCGTATCCAAGTCAAGGGTGGGGAGCTGAGCCTGACTTTTTTTGATGAGCAACTTGAGTTTTATTACGCTGGGGCAAAGGTCGGTATCGACATCAATGCGGTGGTAGATCCAGACGGTAACGAGCACACCGCCCGTCTGTCCCAAGCCATCGGGGCGGTTGCCGAGTATTGGGGGGCCTATCTGGACGACACCGACAACCGAAGAGACCCACGGAGTGGGTACCGGGTCCAGGCCGAGCATTGGCGCATCACCCAGGATGAACAAGCCTTGGGAGACGGGTATCAGGATGACTACAACCTGACCTTTTTTTTCCCGCTGGTGCCCCAGCGACATATCCTGGTCTGGCATTCCTTTTTTTCCGCAGCAGGCATCAGTCGCCCAGGGACGGTTAACCCAGAGGACTACATCTGCGACGAATCCAAATACCCAGGGTGCCAAAAACTAGCCGACCAACTGCGCCAAGGCCGAGAAAAGGAAGTCACCTTAGGCAACGCCACCGCCCTAGGTGGCACCCAAAGGCTTCGGGCCTACCCAAACCAACGGTTTTACGATTCCAATAGTTTTTTCACCGGCTGGGAATACCGTTGGTACCTAGCGGACCACTGGTCTGCCTTTGATTATATCCTGACCAAGGGGGTTTTTAACACCATACAACTCGCTGCCTTCTACGAACTTGGCCAAGTCAGCCCGACCCAAGATTCAAGCCTCTGGCGGAACATGAAAGACAGCAAGGGCGTCGGCCTGCGGGTCATCTTGAGCGACCTTGTCTTGCGGATAGACGCCGCTACCGGCGCCGAAGGGTCACAAACAACGATGTGGATTGGCTATGGGTTTTGAGGGGAGCAGCTAAACAAAAGCCTCCCTTGAGTCAGCTTACCCTCAGGGGGTACAAACCTCGGCCACCAACAGGATGCTGTCGTCCTTTTCCATTTCTTGGTAGACGAGGCACTCTAACACTCGGAAGTTTATTCCGAAGAGTTCCGTAAGCCCTTGTTCAGTATAGTAAGTGAAGCGGAGGTCTTGGATCATATCGGTCCCCTCACCTCGCCAAAAGCTGTGGACCAATACCGCTCCAGGCTCCAGGATTTTTCCCTGCCGGTCCAAGCTTTGCACCAACTCCTCTTCTTTTAAGTGATGCAACACCTTGTTGGAGTATACCCCTTGCCATTTGCGGTCCGTCTCTAAAGTGACGGCGTCCAGCAGCAAAAGGTCGGCCCCAGGGTGGGATTTTTCGTAAAGTTCAACAAAAGTTTTTGAGGCATCCGAGCCAGTTGCTTGGTAATGGGCCAAAAGCAAATCAAGGTCTTTCCCAGGCCCCATCCCTAGCTCCAGCACGGAGGAACCCTTTGCCAGGTATTTACAAAGAACCTCCACCTGATCCTTTCCATCAAAACCTTCGGCCAATTTGATGTATTCATCAACTTTAACGGGGTCATCGAAATAGGACATTTTTTGTTCTCCAAGAGGGTCGGAAAAAAGTGCAACTCAACATGCAACGGCTTACCGTCCAAAGAGCGCCTTCATCAGCTGAGAGATGAACCTCCTACAGCTTCTTGCACTTCAAAAAATATCGTCTCAAAAAATATAACATCTGTCATCGTCCCCCATGAGAAAAACACCTTTTTGAAGCCCAATTCGTTTTTCCACTCTTGAGTTTAGGCCTCATTTTTATAGATCAAGGCATATATCCAAGTGGGTTTTTCAAGATGAATAGATCATCGCTACCTGCTGTCGTTTCCCCAGTAAATGTTCCGGTTGTATTGCCCCCGATCAACAGGTTGCCAGAGGTATCAAAGGTAACTCCCCTACCGTAGTCGTTAACTGTCGTACCCAGATGTTTCGTCAATAAGCTGTTGCCATCTGCATCATACTTTGAGACCAAAGCGTCCACACCAGATTGATAGGTGGTGCCATCTACCGCTGCCGTCGCCTCCCCTACAATCCATAGATTTCCTGCCCCATCAAGGGCCAGTCGATTACCCGCGTCGTTCGCCGTTGATCCATCTTGTTTGGTCCACAAAACGGTGCCTGACGCATCTAATTTAGTGACAAATAGATCATACCCACCTGCGTTGGCTCCGCTCAAAGCACCGTTGGTTTGTCCGGTTAGATAGATATTTTCGCTGCTATCGACCACCAGATCAAAGCCATTATCTTGCCCCGTGCCCCCAATCAACTTAGACCAAACTGGAGCGCCTGCGGAATCGTATTTAGATATAAAGATATCGGGCACCCCTAAGTTTGCGTTGGTGTTGCCCTCGAAGTTTCCGGTAGAGTAGCCGGAGACATATATATTACCGTTTTGTGCGATGGCCACCGCATTCCCAATGTCGTTGTCCGCACCTGATTGTTTGGTCCAAACGAAGTTTCCGTCTGTGTCATATTTCGTCACAAACAGGTCGTTTGAGCCTTGATAGGCATTGCTGTCCAACGCACCAGTAGTATAGCCCGTAGCGACCACGTTATCCTGCGGGTCGATGTCGAGGCCGTATACCTCTTCACTCCCTGAGGTCCCAGGCTGCTTGGTCCAGACCAGTTGGCCATCAGGTGAGTATTTTGAAATAAACAAATCACTCGCACCACCAACCAGTGTATTGCCATCTAATCCACCTGATGTGGTCCCAGCCACATACAGATTACCCTGCGAGTCAACCTCGGCGGCCGCGGCCCCGTCGAAAGCGGCCGTTCCCGGTTGCTTGGTCCAAAGGCGTGTTCCTGTCCGGTCAAATTTGGAGATAAAGATATCGGTGAAGCCATGGTTGGTGTTTCCATCCAGGTCCCCTGTGGTGTGCCCCACAACATAGACGTTGCCCTGTTGATCAGCGGCGATATCGAAGACAGTTTCGCTGCCCGCAGAGCCGAATTGATTACCCCAATTACTAGTCAAAAGAATGTTGCCCTGAGCGCCAGCAGAAATATTCCCCGCTGCATCTTTGACCCAAAGGTAAAGCGTCTTGTTCCCTTCAGTGGAGGAAAGCGTATAGGACTGGTTGTCTGAGTAGCTGGCCGTTGAAGCCACGGTAACCCAACCTGAGTTATCCGCAGCGGGGGCCGTATTTGTTTCAGAAAGGAACAGTCCGGTCACGCCGACATTATCAGTCGCGATGATCGCTACATTAATCGACGCTGCAACCGTTGAACTAGCACCGCTGTTTAACGTTATCGTCGTACCCGCCGGAGCAGCTGAGTCAACAGTGGTCGTGGCTGTATCTGTCGTAGCGGCTGTGCCTGTAGCAGTCGCCGTCCCGGTCCCCGCTGCAGTCCCTGGAGTGGTGGTGGGAACATCGGTTGTACTCGTTGGAGTATCAGAAGAAGAGTCCGTTGTAGCCGCTTTAGCGACGACCTGACCTTGGTCCTTTTTGCAGCCCACCAAACTTAGTACGACTAATAAAACAATGAATAAACCTTTCACGCCCCCTCCCAGCTTTTTGTTCAATTAAACCTGTTGTTATCATATTGATACATTGGGTTTTCCGCCATACGCAAAACAGCCTATCATTTGATCGGTAATTCCACCTAGCTTGCTGGCTAAACGGAAATATATCCTTGTTTTACTGCGTAGAGGACCAAGCCCGACAACCCTTCGACTTTTGTTTTCTTGATGAGATTCGCCCGATGAGCGTCAACCGTCCGAGGGCTGATACCGAGCAACCCACCAATTTCTTTGTTTGATTTACCTTCAGTCAACAACTTGAGCACATCGATCTCTCGTTGGCTCAATTCTACTTTTGTGGTTTCGCCCTCCATGCGGCGGTTAGCCATCACATACGATAAGTACTGGTTCCCTGCAAGAACCGCCTGCACAGCAACGATCATTTCTTCCATGGTTGACTCTTTGGTGACATATCCCTTGCAACCGAGACTTAACATCTTCTTGGCGTATCTTTGGTTATCGTGCATCGAGAGCAAGATGATCTTCACCCCTTTGGAGATTCCCAACATTTTTTCTGCTGTTTCCAGCCCGTTGAGCAAGGGCATATCAATGTCCATGAGCACCAAATCAGCTGGAATGGATTGAAATTTTTCCAAGGCTTCCAATCCATTTTCAGCTAAGTTGACCGTTGCTTCTGGGTAGTGTGTGCAGATCAACTGCCCCACGCCAAAGCGAAACAAGGGGTGATCATCGACAATTAAGAAACTGAGAGGGCTATTTTCCATGCGAAAGACTTGTATTGTTTGAGTCGGTTTGATTGAGTTGCTGTTTCAATATTTTTGGGTCCAAAGGTTTTTTTAAACAGGCGGCAAAGCCTTTTTTCCCTTCCTTTGGTTCTGCACTTAAAGCAAAAATCAACCCTGAATACCCTTGGTTTTTAAGCTTTTGGGCTATGGTCGCCCCATCAAAGCCCTCTGAATCAACGTCTAGTAGAATCGCTTCAAAGTGTCCTGACAAAGCCTTTTTTAAAAGTTCGATTGAATCGAAGGCCAATTCTAACTCCATGTTGCTTTTGCTCAGAGCGAACATAGCCAATTTCCGTTCTTCCGGTCTTTCTTCGAACATCAAAACCCGATATGCATGGCTGGTGATACAGGGTGAGGTGCCTGACTCCGGCTGGGGGTAGACCGCAGCAGGTAAGGAAAACCAAAATTTGCTCCCTTTTCCTGTTTCGCTTTCTACACCCAATTTGCCATGGTTCGTCTGGATGAACTCCCAAGCCAAGTGAAGCCCAAAGCCGTGCCCCACTTCTTCGTGTGTACCACGCTTGTTTTTACCATTGGTGACTGGCCTGAGGAAAAGTTCTGCCTGCTTGGCCTCAGCGATCCCTACCCCATAATCTATGATTTCAACTCGATGTTCATCTTCTTGAGAAGAATTTTGTATGATCACCTGGGCCCCAGGGTAGGAAAATTTTAGGGCGTTGCCGACCAAGTTCCTGATAACGGTCTTGACCATACTCTTATCGGCCATCACCAACGCATGAGGCTCTACCCGATTGATCAACTCAATTCGTTTTTGCTCAGCTACCCCAGAAAGCAAGGCGATGACTTCTTCCATGGGCTCATTGAGAGAAAAAACTGAAGGCTGGGGAGTCAACGAACCTTGTTGGCTTAACGTCCAGTCTAACAAATCCTCCAAAAGCTGCCGGGTGCTTTTCGTGGTCACAGCTAGATGGTCGATCAACTGGTCGCTCATTTGCAACTTGTCTTTTTTGAGCATAGTCAAAACAAGGTCCATGCTGATAATCGGCCCTTTTAAATCGTGGCCGATGATCGAAAAGAACTTATCCTTGGTCCTGTTTGCGGCTTCAAGTTCTTCGGTGCGAAGAGCCACGGTTTCTTCCAGCACGATAGAATGTTTGGAGACCGCCTCAACCAAGTTACCTTGGGCGGCTTCCTTTTCTCTTTGCACACGATTGATCCGCTCCGCCAAAGCGATTGAAAACAGGGTCAGTTCAAAGAAGCTTCCCACCTTGGTCCAAGCGGATTTATAGGTCAGCGCAAAAAGGCCCACAATATCCATGGAGTAGAACACCACCGCCATCAAGTATACCGACCACGCAGCCAAGTAGATCAGGGAGTGCCGCCGGTTGTACCGGACTGATTTAATCCCCACCAAGAGCAAAATAAAAGGAGCTAGCATGCCCACAGCCCCCGCTAGATTTGTCGTGATTGACATAGGTAACATAGAACCCACCACAATCACGAGCACCAGGGACCAAACCAACCCCTTTAATCCTTTGTCGATCTTTGGGAGATAGACCTTTGTTTCCAAGTATTCTCGGGTAAAGTAGATGCTCATGACCCCTGATGCCATGGCAAAAAACACCGCCCAATAGATCGAAAATTCAGCAATATATTCAGCGGCTAACCGATCAATCATCAACTGGAAACAGCCGTAAAATAGCGCAGACAGGATATAATAAAGGTAAATTTTTTCTTTAACAAACCAGAAGATAATGAGGTTAAACAAAATCATGATCGCCAAAGCACCGTAGTAGAGCGCCATCACCGCTTCAACAGTCTTTTGATTTTTCCAAAACCCCTGGATATCCCACAAGCGAAGCTGGAGTGTTAGGTTCACATCCGAATAGGCCTTCACCACCAAGAGCCCAGACTGGTTTGCCTTTAAGGGCAGGAAATCCAAGGTGTAAACCTTTCCAGCCATGCCGGGCCGCAGAGGGAACATCTTGGAGTTTTGGGGGATAAACCAGACATCTGAATCAATCTTGGCCAAGCCTGTTACAAAAAAATACTCCCGCTCCAAGTCAGAGTGATGTCTGATCGGCACCTTGACCCAAACAGGAAGTTTAGAAACCCCGAGGTTCAACAACTTGCCCGCTACGGGGTTGAACTGGCCGTTGTTTTTGGGGTCCAGAACCTCGTCTAAGCTAAGGTTTTGGTTTGCGGGGACCCAGTATTCAGCATGTTGCCCTAAGTAATGTACTTTATCCGTTAAGTTGATTTCGGCAGCCCTGGCTAGCACAAGGCTAGGCAGCAAAGAACACAGGAGATAAAGGGCGAAAGTTTTTAACAACACGAAGCACCGTTTTTTTAGCAGATGAATGGGCCAGTATCCGTAGTCTTTCCATTAAAGTCAAAATTTAGAAACACTTGCTGCAGAACGTTTGCTCTATTACATGTTTTATAGATCGTGTTTGCCGCTGTAAACCTGCGAACCGCCAGAAACCAGTAGAGCTGAGATTGCTGCTCAAATTCCTTGTCCAGGCTCAGGAGGCATTCAACCCCACTTACCCACGGAAACTTTTAACGACGTCAAAAGATCCGCCTAGGTAAAAGCGGCCATCAAAAAAAGAAACTTTACCGTTTTCTCTCAGCACCGCTTCAATCAAACAATGTCTTGTGCAGGGCCCACTGTTTGTTCCCTGCCCGTTCTTTTGACGGATTGAGGCCCGATTGTAAAAACAGGCCGCCTGCCGCTAAAAAGTATAACCCACCTTCACCTTCACTTCATTCCAACCGCCGCCAGCGATGGGACTGAGCCGGTGGTAGCCGGTGTAGGCGTTGGCGACCAGACTGGCCTTGAGTTTATCAAACTGGCGGTTGAAGGTGCCGCCGATTCGGTAGTTACGTTTTTTGGTGTTCACCACGCCCAGGGCTACATCAAGCTGTGTGTCCCCAAAGGTCATCGGGCTGTTGAAGGTTTCCATCTCCATTTGCCACAAGGGGTTCTTCGCATCAAAGCGGTTGTTCCCATAGCCAACCCGAAATTTTGACGTGAAGCCGTCCGAGTTTTTCCACCAAACATCCAGATTTTGCAACACCCCCCGGTCGGTCAGCTCTGTTTGGGTCTGTGCCCAATAGTTTGGCAAGCTATACCCTTTGTTTGCAGTCCAGTAGCTGAGGATCGAAAACAACGGCAAAGGCAAACTCAGGGCCTGCCATGTGTTACCGGCGTTCACATCTTTTTCTATCTTTGCGATGATCCCACAGTCATAATTCGCCGTCTGCTCCGTCCAATGCCCGATATCTCGGTTGCCGCCCCAGCAAACATTTTCTCGGCCCAAAGAGACCCCCAATGCTTTACTTTTGAGAAGCCCACCTTCTCGAAGCATGGTGAGGGAGTAACTCCCTTGGCTCACAAAGTACCACAGAGATTCGGAAAGGTTGGCCTTTTTACCCAGATTTCGTGTGATCGTTTCTCCAGCGGATTGGTTGTTCCATGCGAGACCTGCAGCAGAACCTTTATTTTTTCCTTCGGTATCGTCCAAAGGTGTGTTTTCATAGGAAACATAAGCACCTTCGAGGGGAGGGAATATCCCATAAAACAGCCCTGGTTGCAAATGGATCATAACGTTTTTTTCGTCTTGTACTTTAGCGATTCGGTAATGGGCTCCTTCATGCCCCAGGGCTGTGAAAAACAACATGCTGTTTTCTAACAAAAACAATTCGGCGGTTCTACGACCAAAGGTCTTGGGAGAAGGGTCGTTTTCATCGTACAACCAGCTTTCGATGCCATAGCTGGCCAAGGCATGTCCGCTGTGCATGTTCGTCGAGCTGAGGATGCCGTCCATCGGCAGCCGTAAGTCCAATTCAGCTTCCAAGTACAGCGGATCTTCGCCCTGAGCTGGAAGGTCTATTTCTAGTTTTTCGGTGGGCGCCGCCTGCGCAAAGAGTGGGCTTGTCACAGGGCAAACGGCCCAACCAACAAACCACAACAAACAAACAAACCATCCCCTCAAATTCATCATGTGATACCTATAGCTTAAATTGTCGTTTTGCCTAGCCCGCAAAGGGCTTAGCCGTTCAAACACCTGATCAGAGCCAAACCGTAAGGAAAGCGGCCCCGTATGCGGGGCTGCTGAAACAGCTGGCCTTCCCTTGACACAGGCAAAGTGTGGTGGATCGATTCAAGGGTGATCAAAGCAAACCCTCACAAAGGTGGCTGCTCATATTCCCAAAACAGAGCTTTTTAAGGATTTGACTGCTCTTTTTTTTGTGATATCACTCGTTTATGGCTGTTTATAAACTGTAGAGTAAATCCCTTCACAACGAAAAAATGAACCATTGAATGACGACACAGAACCAAACCTGAGGGTGACAGCTGTTTCAGTGCTGGGCTTGTCGTGACCAGCCATCTGAGATTTTGTTCTTTAGGGTCAAATCCTCAGCACTGTCTGAGGGTACTTCCCTGTTAATTCCTTTCACTGGATCAGGCCGTGATGTGAAGGAAGACCGCCTGTGCCTAAAAAGCATACCCCAACTTCACCTTCACTTCATTCCACCCACCAATGGCGATAGGGCTGAGCCGGTGGTAGCCGGTGTAGGCATTGGTGACCAAGCTGGCCTTGAGTTTGTCAAATTGATGGTTAAAGGTGCCGCCGATTCTGTAGCTACGTTTTTTGGTGTTCACCACGCCCAGGGCAACATCAAGTTGTGTCCCCCAAACAGTTACCGGGCTGTTGAAGGTTTCCATCTCTACTTGCCACAACGGGTTTTTCGCATCAAAGCGGTTGTTCCCATAGCCGACTCGGACTTTTGACATAAAGCGGTCCGAGTTTTTCCACCAAACATCCAGGTTATATAACACCCCTCTGTCAGTTAGCTCCGACTGGGTTTGTGCCCAATAGTCAGGCAAGTTGGACTCTTTATTAAACAACCAATAGCCCATAGCCGAGGCGAGAGGCAAAGGTAAGCTCAAGCCCTGCCAAGTGTTCCCGGTTTTAAGGTCTTTCAATAATTTAGATTCCAGTTCGCAATCAAAAGAAGCGGTTGATCCTAACCAATTACCTATATCTCTCTGTCCACCGCAGCATACATTTTCACGCCCAAGCTCCTTTTCCAACCCCGTACTTGCCGACGGATCGCCAGCACGCAGCATGTTTATCCCGTAGGATATTTGATTGCCAAAGTACCATAATACTTCAGATAAGTTTATTTTCTTCCCCAAACTCCGTGTAATGATTTCCTCTGCTGACTGGTTATTAGCGGTGATCCCAGCCGCATACATTTTACTATTTTTTTCCTCATCGAAGATCGAATACTGGTCATTCGAAACATAAGCGCCTTGCAGCGGAGGAAACAGGTTGAGGTAAAGCCCTGGCTCTAAAGTGATTGTAACACCCTTTTTCCCACTGCCAACCATCGTCCGGTAGTGGCCCCCTTCATGGCCTAGAATTAAAAAAAACAACATGCTGTTTTCTAACAAAAACAATTCGGCGGTTCGTCGCCCAAAGGTCTTGGGAGAAGGGTCGTTTTCATCGTATAACCAGCTTTGGATACCATAGCTGGTAAGCGCATGTCCGCTGTATGCGTTAGTAGGGTTAAGAATGCCGCCCCTAGGCAGACGTAGATCCACTTCAGCCTCCAGGTACAGGGGTTCTTTACCCTGAGCTGGGAGGTCTATTTCTAGTTTTTCGGCGGGACCATCCTCCGCAAAGAGTGGGCAGGTAACAGGGCAAACGGCCCAACAACAAAACCAAAACAAACAAACAATACATCCCCTCAAATTCATCATGTGAAACCTGTAGCTTAAGTTGTCGCTTTGCCTAGCCCCCGCGCTCAAACATCCGATCAGAGCCAAACCGTAAAGCAAGTGGTCCCGAATGCAGGGCCGTGGAAGCCACTGGTCATCCCCTGACACAAGCAAAGTGTGGTGGATTGATTCAAGGTTGATCAAAGCAAACCCTCACAAAGGTGTCTGCTCATTTTCCCAAAAAGGGCTTTTTTAAGGATTTGATTGGTCTTTTTGTGGGAAAGAGCCCACTTGCGACCCTTTGAAGGCAGACGGAGAAACCCCCTCGCAACGCAAAAAGGCACGGTTGAACGAGGACAGGGAACCAAAGCCGGAGTCAAAGGCGATCTCTGTGATGCTTCGGTCCAGGCCAGACAATTGCAGTTTGGCTTCTTCAATACGAAAGTGATTTAAGTAGTCATTGAAGTTGTCATACCCCAGGTGGCGGTTGATCAACTGACGCAGTTTGTACTCTTTCAAATCGACCTGCTGGGCCAGATGGTTCATCTTCAAACCTGAATCAAGGAAAAGCTTTTCTAACCTCATCACCGATTGCAACCGATCAATGACGGCCTTTTCCTCAACCCCAACCGTTTCCCCCACCGGGAGATTGAACTGGAACAAGGTGGTTTTGATCCGCACGACCTTGAACAAGATAAAAAACAGCACCCCAGTACACAGACCATTACGGAGCAATAAAAGAAAGGACTCTGCGACATCGGCCTCTAGGTACCGAGGGATCAAGAAAGGGAACAGGAGTTGGTATACTTGGTTGATCAGCAGCACCGCACCGAACACACCCAACAACACCTTGGCCATGGATTGCCGGACCTGCCGCCTGTTTTCATTTAAATCAGTTGTCCAACCTTGCAACACTTCGCTCAGCGCAGCGAGAAACCACAAAATTTCGATCCCACGACGAAACAGGTTGTACACCCAACGGCTACCCCTTGGGATTTCCAGGTAGCCAGCCTGATCGAAGAGACCAGCCAAAACGACCACATACATCAAACCTAGGGAGGAAAAATAGATGGGTTTAAACCGAAATTCCCTGGAAGAAAAATAGGCCTTGGAATAAACCCATAAACACCACACAAGCCCCGCTCCCCCCAGAGTAAACACCCCGTTTAGGAAGCCCCCTTGAGCGCTGTAACCATTAAACCACAGGAGGTATAAGATACAAGAAGAAAGCAGCAACACTAAGACCGAAAAATTCGGCACCGTTGCCCGTTGCCGGACCAATAAACCCAAGAAAAAAAGCAGCAACACAAAGCTGCTGCCTGAAAAAAAGAAGTTCAAATGGGATAGGTTATCATTCATGCATAGATCCGCTCAAATCTAGACTTGCTGTTGGTTTCACAAACTCGTCACTGGGCAATCGTGAGAGTTGGGTTCGTCTGTGGGAGGGGCTATTTCAAAAAAATCTTCTGATTTTAAACCAGAGTCACAATCAAGCTCCCCTCAGCGCTAGATTCCGTCCCTACTGCAATACCAAACCTGCCACTCAAAGCCAACCATCAGCACAAAACATCACCACATTCGCCCCAATATCCCCTCACTGACCCCCTGAATCGACCTCATTTTTTTTGTTTGTCGTTGGTAGCGGCCTTTAAAGCCGAGAAAAGGAGGTGACCTTAGGAACTGCCACCGGCCTAGGTCGCAACCAAAGGCTTCAGGCCTACCCAAGCCAACAGTTTTACGATTCCAACAGTTTTTTCACTGGCTGGAAATACCATTAGGACATATTGGACGACGGGTCTAACTTTGATTATTCCATGAACAGAGGGGGGGGGGTAACACCCTATAGTTATTCATCTTCGATGAACTCGGCCAAGTCAGCCCGGCCCGAGACTCAAGGCTCTGGCGGAACATGAAAGACAGCAAGGGCGTCGGCCTACGGGAAATCTTGAGCGACCTCGTCTTACGGATAGACGCCGGCTCCAAAGGCGCACACACAACGTTGTGGATTGGGTATGGGTTATGAGGGTGCCCATTTTTGAACGTTCGCAGGCCAGCACCGGCCTTCGGTAAGATCTAATTTTCAATCATCATAGATAACAACAATTAGAACAAGATAAATACCGAAATGTTATGTAAATGCCGGTAGAGTGGAAAGCCCTTGGTCGCTTCGATTGAGGCTCACGGGATGTGGTTTGCGAAACCTGCACCTGCCTCGGTATAAAAATTGTAAACAGCCTGAACACCTTCTTTTTTTAAAGATTCCGCATCATCGGAATACATGACTGTTGCGGCGACAAACCCTTTGAATCCTGCTACTGTAAGCTGTTTTGCAGCAAAAAGGTTTCCTGAGTGATGTGGCATACTCAACATGACGATCTCTACGTGTTCATGTTCTAACCTGCGCCAAAGGTCTCTATCCGCAGCATTCCCCTCAATGACATTCCAACCTGCCTTCTGATGACGCCGGACGATTGCCGGGTCAGAGTCAATGCCAATCACCGTTTCCCCATGTTTGGCAACCATTTCACTGTAGGCACCCGTTCCGATGCGGCCCATACCGAAAATTAAAATTTTCGAATGACCGAGGTCAAGGGGTAGGTCATCGGGGTGCGGCTTATCGGTTTCAAACCGCTTGAGAAAATCCTCTAATCGAGAGAAAATCTCATTGGCTTTTGTGCTCAACACCGACGCAGCTAAAAACGATATGGCAAGGGCCATGGCAATGATCATCAACCAGTCAGCATGCAGCCAGCCTTTCGCAACACCGGCAGCGGCGACAAAAAGGCCGAACTCGCTATAGTTAGCAAGGCTGATCGAAGCCAGAAATGAAGTGCTGGAACGGAGACCGAACCGAACAAGAATCAGAAAAAACAGACCCACCTTAAAGGGAAGAATGACTGCAAGCAGCATGGCTCCACCGACGGACTCGTAGCTGAGGGTTCCAGACAATCCAATGCTAAGGAAAAAACCGACAAGGAATATGTCCTTGAAACTTAAGATTGAGTTGGCCAATTCCTTTGCCTTGGCGTGATCGGCAATCAACGCACCCAGGAAAATTGCCCCTAAATCCGCCTTGACTCCAACGAGGGGGAAACCGACACCAGCGAGAACCAGCGACATGAACAGCCCGAAAAGAATCAGAAGCTCACCATGACCACAGCGATTCAGGACAGCGATAAACAGAGGTCTAAGCGGGAAAAGACCTAGCAGGAGTAAGGCCCAGATTGAAGGTACCTTTCCCATGGTTGCTGCGAGAAAAAGGACCGCAAACAAATCCTGCATGATCAGAATACCAATGGCTTTACGTCCGTACAAGGAACGCATTTCACCCTTTTCCTCCAGCACCTTCACCGCAAAAACGGTGCTAGAAAAACTCAAGGCAAAGGAAATGATCATGGATGTGGACAGATCCATCCCACCAAAAACAAGAAACCCGATGACGCTCAACCCATACATACCAACGCCAAAAACGGTCGTTGTGATGAGCATATGAATGGAGGCTCCAGCCCAAACCTCCGCTTCGAGCAGCATTTTAATCCTCAGCTTCAGGCCGATGCCGAAAAGCAACAATAAAACACCAATGTTGGCGATACGCTCAAGGACGTATCCTCCTTCGACACCGAAGGCACTCAGCACAAATCCAGCGACCAGATAACCGACCATAGGGGCAGCGAAACCTGCCGACCAGCGGGGCCAAAAACAGCGCAATTACAATCCAGACGGGGTCCATATTCTTTCTTTGGTTAATCGGTTAGCCTCCAATCGCACTCTTTGGATTTGAGAAATTCAATAGACTAAAATCAGATATTGGCGTGCCTGTTTCTTCGATTCAAAAACACACTCCCAAAAAACTCTATTCAATGATCCCCAACATAATATTAATGAGGTACGATCAAATCACCCATTTTTTTGGCAAGAGAAACAGGGCTACAACCGAACCAGTCCAGCGGAGACCCACCCAAGAGCACCATGGTGTGATTTTATAACGGGAATTCGCTCGAAGACTATAGGAAGAGGAAAGGTGGTCAAGGAACATACATAGCCCCCCCTGAGAACCCCAGTGAGGTTCAAGTTATTGGGGCAGCCTGCCCAGAGGTCGAAAAGAGAAGAGCTGCTTTCTTTGATTAGGCAGGCATCTGTAGGCTGGGCAACGGATTCTACTGGAGTTACAGTTTATTGGTGCCAAATTTGCTGAATAAATGGATAAACAATGGAATGGTTCCTCCCCCGTATTCCGGCTTCTAACGAGCCATGATAAGATAGACGCAAGACGTAGTTCTTATCTAACACAAAGGGAGGAACCGATGAAAGCTCAACAGATTGCAATCTTATGGATTGATTTAGCTAAAACGACCTATACAGATTGCAATCTTATGGATTGATTTAGCTAAAACGACCTATCAAGTCCACGGGATTGATCAACAGGGCAATACCATTCTAAAACAAAAATGTACCCGGCGCAAGCTTGTCGAATTACTCAGCAACCTGAAGCCTTGCACGGTAGTCATGGAGTCTTGTGCCGGTTCAAATTATTTCAGCCGGAAGTTTCAAGGTTTTGGGCACTCAACCAAACTGATTGCAGCCCAATTTGTGAAACCCTTTGTCAAAAGCAATAAGAACGATGTAGCAGATGCTCAGGCTATTGCAGAAGCGGCATCACGGCCTTCGATGCGATTTGTAGCCACCAAGCAGGTTTGGCAGCAAGACCTACAAAGTCTTCATCGTAATCGACAACGGTTGATCAAAAACAGAACCGCCTTGATGAACGCCATCCGGGGGATTTTGTATGAATATGGGGTCGTGATCCCTGTAGGTAGATTTGCCTTGGGTCGGGCGGTTTTAGCAATTCGTTCGGGGCAAGATGAGGACAATGACTTGACTTACGATTCTAAAGAATTGTTGCAAATCCAGAGCAAACTTGAAGGGATTGCAAGTGAACCTGAGTCCTGCGCAAAGATCATGGCGATCAAAGGCATCGGTGTAATCACTGCGACAACCGTCCTCTCAGCTATGGGGGACCCGAAGCAGTTCAAAAACGGGAGACAGTTTCTTGTATTTATGACCCTTTAGCCTCACTTCCTCTACGTCAGCGGGTACGTAATTGAATGCAATCCATGGAGTAACGTAAAAATTTAAATTCCCAAAATAGAAGCGATAAAATGGAAGACTCAACCCTTTACCCTCAACTTGCAACTCATCCCAGTGAGGCAGTTCGGGAATCAGCGGCGAAGTTTCAGTTCGATATGGAAAAGGTGAAGTCTGATTTTGAGAGCTATAAAAAAAACTGGTATAATCCCCAAGCCATCATTTCCAATCCGCAAAACTTCATCATTGAAACGAAGCAGGTCTTAGCCAGTCTTGCACTCCGTATGAAAAAAGAAGAGACTGATTTTTATAACAGGGTCGAGAGCTTTCAAAAGTTTTAAGGAAACGAACCATGGAACGATCAAAAGAGTCGATGCGGCTTGCTTTACAAAACCAAGAGTTCGTCCTGCATTATCAACCTAAATACGATATTTTTCTCGATCAAATCACTGGGGTGGAAGCGTTGACCCGTTGGAATTCCCCTGATCGAGGAATGATTTCGCCGGTCGATTTTATACCTGTTGCTGAATCCAATGGTTTTATCCATGAATTGGGTGATTGGATATTGTCTGAGGCAATCAGCCAAGCAGTGAGCTGGAGAGAGGCAGGGCATCAAGTCACCGTGGCCATCAATGTCTCCCCTCACCAAATCCAAGATAGTGATCAAGTTGCTTATTTTTTGAGCAACTTGGATAGTTTGATGCAGAGTTCAGGGGCAAAAACCAGCGACATTCAACTCGAAGTCACGGAAGGAGCGGCTGTTTCAGCCTCTGGCTTAACCTGGCTAGAGTTGATTAAGGAGAGACGAATTACCATTGCCATTGATGACTTTGGTACCGGTTATTCTTCCTTGGCCTATTTAAAAAACCTAGGTGCCCATACCCTCAAAATTGACAAAGCATTTGTGGATCAAGCCCCCTCTAACCTAAGCGACTGCCTCTTACTCGAAGCAATGGTCGAAATAGGCCATAGTTTTGGGATGGTCGTGGTAGCCGAAGGGGTAGAGGAGGAGGAGGAGGAGGAACAAGTGGACTTTCTAAAGGTCGTGGGCTGTGATGTCATTCAAGGCTATTTTTTTCCAAGCCTTTACCTGCGGATCAAGTGACAGGTCTACTGACCAGATAGCCTGATCTAAGGGAAAACCAACCGCACTTGTTCTGTGGGCGAATCCACTCTTTTTTAATCCCCTTGAGTTAACCCTAAGTTTTCAAAGAAGGCACCCGAAAATGAATTTATCCGATAGAGCCAAAGACGATATGACCGAGAAACTCAAAGATTATTTGGAGGCCGAGTTGGGGGTTGAAATCGGTCAATTTGAAGCCGGTTTTTTGTTGGAGTTTGTCTCTGAAAAACTAGGCCCCTATTTTTATAACCAAGGTCTCAGTGACGCCCAGGTGGTGCTGTCTTCGAAGTTGGGCGAGTTTGAAAATGCGATCCTAGAGATTGAAAAACCACTTCCCTAGTGAGCTTCGCTCCAGGACTCCAACCTAGCGTTCTGCCTGGGACTATGAAACCATAGGCAGGCACGAAACGTTCATCCTCTTTCAAAGGAGCCTCAAATGGCCCAGTACATCCTCGCCTATTTTGGCGGGAAAAAACCAGAGACCCCTGAAGCAGGGCAAGAGCAAATGGTAAAATGGCAGGCCTGGATTGAAGGGCTTGGCGAGGCAGTGCTGAACCCAGGGACACCCTTGATGAAGTCAAAAACCCTCAACGCCATGGGTGAAACCGAGGGTGGGATGTTGAATGGTTTTGCCGTACTCAAGGCCGACTCCATGGAAGATGCGCTGGAAATGGCCAAGGGCGATCCGTTCCTTGAAACGGGGACCATCCAAGTCTCCGAAATGATGCAAATACATTAGAATCCCACAATGATGATCGGGGGGCGAACTTCTAAACAGCATAGGATCTCCCCCTTGATGCTCAGGTGCCGCAACTCGTGGGGCCTCATTCAAAACATTGAATCACAACAGGTGCAGATGGCGGAAAAAACGATAACCTGCTATTTTTGTTTTGAGCCCTTCGAGGTGTCCCTGGAAGTCGGCGGGGAGTTTAGCGGGGCAAACACCGAAATTTATGACTGTGCGGTCTGTTGTAACCCAAACAAACTCCATTACTCCGCCTATGAGGGCGAAATCAGCATCACTGACGTGACAGATGGCAACGAATAGACCACTGATCCACCATGGCCCCTTAAAGTGCTTTTCTATCTGCCTGAGTCACTGGCAACACCTTGAGGTCAGGTGTCTGTGGAAACGAACTTGCTTAAATCAATCAAACTGTAACATTAAAAATGATTACAGATATCTATAGAGTGATTTGAGCTGAAGGTTTAGATATTTTATATTTTTTCTGCAAAAAAATCTAAGTATTAGCACTTTGTTACTGAAAAGAATTGGAAGATATGTTAGGGTGATGGCGATATGTAGGGGGCAGAAAAGTTTTATTGGGTTGCTTAATTATGGATAAGATTCAACAGACTCTGTGTGACAGCCTATTGTCCGCTTTCAGGAAATGCATTGCAAAACTGGATTTAGACACCCAATGTTTGATCCAGCAGGAAATGGAGCGGTCTGTTTTAGACGAGCTAACACAAGCCGGGTTTGCTTTGCCCCAGACCGATGGGGACAAGTTCAGTTTGGAAGAGCTGCTTGGCCAAAGCGGTGGCCTGGGGACGTCTGAACCATCAGTAAACAGGGCTTTCTCTCCCCCTTTGACCGCCGCCCTAAACGATGTGTTCTCTATACCTCGAACCAGTCTACCCCTGCGGCAACAACCTGAAAGTATAGCTGAACCTCAACCTAAGATTGAAAAGTCTGGATTGATCGACTCCGGTTCCAGTCAGGATACCATCGAATCCTCCCCTGTCGGTATCTTTCGTACCGATGCTCAGGGCAAAGTGACTTTTTTAAACGAACGCTGGTCTCACATGACCGGGATAAGTCAAGAAGAAGGGTTAGGGGACGGTTGGCGTCGTCGACTTCACCTGGAGGACCGAGCCGCTTGCCTGTATACTTGGAACGATTCGGTTGAAAAAAAAACTGCATTTTCCTTTGAAGCGAGGTTTGTGGCCGAGGGTGCAGAGGTGACTTGGTTTTTGGTGCAACTCAACCCGATGGCTGGGCACCAAGGCGGCGGTTTTGTCGGTGCGATGATCGACATCACCAACCAAAAAAGAGCAGAAAAGGAACTTCAGCACACCCAAGACCGGTTCAAGCTGTTTTATGAAAACGCACCGATTCCCTACCAATCGTTGGATGTTGACGGCAACTTTTTAGAGGTGAACCCCGCCTTCAGCGAGCTGTTGGGTTATCAACCAGAGGAGTTAATCGGCCAGTGGTTTGGGGTTGTCTTGACCCCAAAATACCGAAACTTGGTACCCAAGAGATTCCCGGTGTTCAAGGAAACCGGCAGGATCGTCAAAACTGAGTTTGTCTTTTTGAAGAAGGACGGCTCCGAGGTTGATGTTGAGATCGACGGGAAAATTGGCTATCACTTGGACGGAAGCTTTAAGCAAACCCACTGTGTCTTACACGACGTCACGGAACATAAAAAAGCTGAAGAACAAATCATCCTTGAAAAAGAGCGGGCACAAGAGGCAAACCGGGTAAAAAGCAACTTTTTAGCGACCATGAGCCATGAACTTCGGACCCCAATGAACGGAGTTTTAGGCATGACTCAGCTGCTCAAAGGCGGCTCGCTCACTGATGATCAGCAGCAGTATTGCGATGTGATCATGGAATCCGGCAACCGGCTGGTTTCGATTTTGTCAGATATCCTGGATATCTCAAAGATAGAAGCCGATAAAATGGTCCTGCAGCAAGAAAAGTTCTCATTGATTTCGCTGATTGATAGTTCGGTTCAGTTGTTTTCTGGCTCAGCGCAGGCGAAAAACATTGATCTCTTTTATGAAGTTGACCCAAGGGTTGCCGAGTGTTTTATGGGGGACCCCCACTTGCTGGGGCAAGTCCTCACCAACCTCTTGGGGAATGCGGTTAAGTTCACTCCTGAGGGGTCTGTTTCTTTGAAGGTGCAGTTGATTTCCGGTGATGATGACCAGCAACAGCTCAGCATCGCTGTCGAAGACACCGGCATCGGGGTACCTCTAGAGTTCCATGACAGCATTTTTAATTCCTTCACACAGGTGCAAAGCGAGTCCACCCGAAATTATGGGGGCACAGGTTTAGGGCTCAGTATCGTCGGGAAATTATTGGCTTTGATGAACGGAACCGTGACACTAGACAGCAACCTCGGCGAAGGTAGTTGTTTCACTGTCTGGCTGTCTCTTCCGATCGACAAAGCGTTGGGTCGTGAGGCGGTCTGCCAAACGTTGCCTAAAGCTCAGCCCAGCGTAACAGGGCAGCTTCAGGGCAGGGTATTGCTGGTGGAAGATGAGCCCATCAACCAAATGGTGCTAACAAAAGCCCTGACTTCGATGGGTCTAGAGTCAGAGGTGGCAAACAACGGTGAAGAAGCTTTGATTAAACTGGAAGACGGAGGATTTCAACTGGTGTTGATGGACCTTTTGATGCCGGTGATGGATGGGTTCGAAGCCACCAGGTATATCCGCAGCCATAAAGACCAGAGGATCAGTGAAGTCCCGATCATTGCAGTCACCGCCAAGGCGATGAACGGCGACGAGGAATATTGCTATGAGTCCGGGATGAACGATTATCTCACCAAACCGGTGATGTTGGACCAATTGGAAAAGGTCATCAATCGGTGGCTATCACTGCAACCGTGAACCCAAGAAAGAGGGAAATAAATGGCCCATTGGTTGTACCCAGCAAATGTGAAGTTTTACGACGTCCTCGGAGCCTTTGCTCAACCGAGCACCTATTGGCCGATCAACTCAAAAGTGGAAGTCGGAGACCAAGTCTATGTTTACCTAGCTGCACCTCACAAACAGGTTGGGTTTGCTTGTGAAGTGATGGCGGTGGATATAGAATTAGACGAAATCATCGAGCAAGTCCGCATCCCCCAAAAAGCGTCCTCCGTCTTCGAAGTAGACCAGAACCCCTCAAGGAATTACCGCCTGTACAGCCTTAGAGACTCAGCGTTTCAAGCTACTGGTGCTTTTTGGCTCTCCAGACTTTGAACCAGTCGATGGGCAGCAGCAGAGTGTTCAACAGGATCAACCCGATGAGGGCTCGGTCGGTGTATCTGCCTAAAGTAATGGCGATGATTTCGTGGGGCATGCTATCTTCAAACACTTTCCAAAAAAAGGCACTTCTCCACAAAAAAAGGATTAGCAGGGGGATCAGATAGGAAATGGGTTTCCACTTTTTAAAGATCATCACCGCTGCAAATCCGCAGAATAGGGCTGGTAGAAATGTGATCGATCCGGTGTCCAGTATATCCTCCGGCACTGACGTATAAGTCAGGAAAAATTTCACGTTGGTTGGAACCCATTTAAGCATTAAGAATACCGAGCTCAGCAACAGCATCAATCCAATGGCAACTAAAAGCGCCCGCCTGGATGTATCCAAGAGGCTGCTGTTTTCACTAAGGTATAGCCCCATTTTTGGGAGTGTTTTTACTGCTTTATAGGTCACTGCAGCTTGGGCTGCCAGAGCGTTGGTTGAATCTGGGTTCTTTTTTAAGTATGGGCGCAGCCGGCGGAGAAATTGCCGTCTAAGAGTAGACAGCCAAATGAGAGACAACATCATGACCCAGACAACTAGGTCCGCCATAGCACCTACCACATGCACTAAGGACTCAAGGCCGCTATAAGTCGCTGGAGGCATTGGAAACAGGAGTCGATAGCACAATATCCACATAAAAAGTGGCATGACAAAGGGAGCCGCAGGCCACCTGAAACGTAGCATTAAAAAAGCGCAAAGGTCGGCACCTAAGATGAGGTAATAGTTAGCCATGAAAAAATAGTAATAGGGGTATGGGCGGTCAAAAATCAGAAAGTTCCAAACAGACTCAATACAGGTTGCGCTAGTACTCAGTACCACCGACCAGAAAGTTATTTTATAAAAAAGGTTTAGTCCTGGATTGATCAGATCTACGTATTTCATTATTCCTCAAAGAATTGGTCATCAATGCCTTGAGGCTATCCCAGAGGGTGACCTCTGGGAACCGGAAATCTGGGACTACATGCTCAAGCGTTCACGAAGCTTGGGCGGTCTTTTTGGCTATGAACCCTTTGATCCAGTCGATCGGCAGCAGCAGAGTATTCAACAGGATCAACCCGATCAGGACTCGGTCAGTGTACTTGCCCAAGGTGTTGGCGATTAATTCGTGGGGCATGCTGTTTTCAAATACTTGCCATAAAAAGGCACTTGCCCATAAAAATATGATTTGCAGGGGAATTAGGTAGGAGATGGGCTTCCACTTTTTGAAGATCATAACGCTTGCGAAAACTGAGAAGAGGGCAGGGAGAAGCACGAGTGAGGCATAGTCATATACGACACCGCTGATTGATTGATATTTAAGGGCAAATTTTACGTTGGTTGGCACCAATTGGAATATCGACAATACAGGGCTCACTAACAATAGCAATCCAATGACAACTAAAAGTGCCTGTCTTGATGTATCCCACGGGCTGGCGTTACTGTAGAAATGTAGACCGATTTTTGGGAGCGTCTGCGCCGCTGATTTGGTTACTGCAGCTTGTTCTGCCAGGGCTTGGGTTGAATCGGGGTTCTTTTTTAAATATTGTTGCAGTCGATTGAGATATCGAAGTTTGAGGGCAGACAACCAAATGAGAAAGAACATCATGATCCAGATGGCAAGGTCGGTCACGACCCCGATCATGTACGCTAATGATTCTAGCTTGCTATAAATAGACGGCGGTACCGGATGGCTGACTCGACTGAACAGTATCCACATAAAGAGTGGCATGACAAAGGGAGCACCGGTCCACCGGGAGCGGAGCAAGAAAAAAACGCAAAGGTTTGCACCTAAGGTGGGGTAATACTCATGGTAAAATTCAGGGTAATCGGTGCCAGGGCGATTGAAAATCAGGAAGTCGAAAACCAATTCAAAACATGTGGTGCCGGTGCTTAATATCACTAGCGACAGAGTCAACTTAAGGAATTGGCTTTGTGCTTGGTTGATCCGACTTATGTATTTCATCATTCCTCAAAGAATTGGGTCATCAATGCTTTGAGGCTATCCCAGAGGGCACCCTCTGGGAAGGATAAAACCAAAGTTCTACAGGGGCTTCATCGGGAGCTATTTCTTAAAGACGAAGTTGCTCAAACTCTCGTTTTGCTTTCTCCCACAGCTCTGGGGCGTTTTGTAATTCACTAAAGTCTTTGCTGCCAGCAAAAGCAGGTAAAGCGATAGCAATGGGTATCAATGCAACGGCAGCCCGACCAAAAACAAATACGAGGGCGATGCTACCAGCGACCAACAGCACCGGTACGAGCGGGAACTCTTGCACATCGTCCGGTTTGTCTAATTGGCGCAGTTCAATCGTTATGTTCAAGTTCAATTCAAAGTGAAAGCCTTCGTGCTGGAATTTTAGCCCTTTTTTGTCTAACTTTCCTGTGACCGTTTTGGGCCCAGTGGTGCTCATACTAATTTCAAAGGACTCATTTTTGAACAAGGTCGAGCCCACAGAGATCAGATGGGATGGATCGTTACCGGTCTCAACCGTGAAGCTAGTGCCCAGGAATTTCAAGGTGCTTGATATCTTCTTTTTGTACGCATCAAGCTTGATGCTTTGTGGGTTAGTGACCGTCTTGCTGTCCTGTATCTTTAGCTCACCGGTCAAGGTGGCGGAGCCGGTGTATATGTGTTTTGGTCCAACAACGCCACGGAGTGGTATTTTTTCGGAAAAAAGCTCTACCGATGCTGTGGGGGAACCGAGCTTTTTTGAGGTTTTTTGGGAAGTGCACGTTGGCAAAGGCCGCTCCTCTGCGCCTGCATTGACCTCATAGTTGGGGACCAGCAGGGTGGGGATTTCTAGTTGGATGCCTTCAAAGATGTAGTTTGGGTTTTCCCCGATCAGATGGATGTTGTTTTTGTAGATTTCGTTCCAAAAGGAACCTCGACCATAGACCTCACGGGAGATTTTCCACAGGCTGTCTCCGGGCTGAATGGTGTAGGGCTTTCCGCCTCTGTATTCGTGGCTTTGCCCTTTGCTTTGGGCGAAATTTGCGAAGTCTTCGTCGTACCCCTGGGCGTAGTCGGTCAACCGCCAGTTGACGATCTGGATATCCAGCTTTTGTTTGGTGACATCGGCAGGTTTGAGTTCTAGATCGAAGTAATACCCCACATCGGGGTACTTATTCGCAGGCCTCAGGTAAAAAAACTTGATCGGGTCGAACTTCTTTGAAACCTCAGTGATCACCCGCTTGACGTCCCCTCGGTAGAGATCAAAGAGTTTGCCGATAGCTCGCTCATCGGTCAGCGGCATGGTGCCTTTGAGTTTATCAAAGATATCTCGGGTCAGTGTTCGTTTCACCAATTCGGTTCGTCTGGATTCAGCCATCTTCTTTCCTCATTCAATCGTTAGAAAATCCCCAAAAACGCCCTGGGAGGTCGGGCTTTGTTAAGGAAAGAGGAACATGGGGGAGCTTGGGGGTTAACCGAAACCAAAGAAAAAAGTGCCTTAATTTTAACTCCACAGAAATATGCTTTGATTACAGCCAGATATTGATTTGTATCATTGGGATCTTGAAAAAGAGAGGGGGAAAATAAACCTGAGGCGGGTTTTTGCTACCCACTCAAACGTTTCAATCGAAGGGAAGACTTGAAGGGGTTTTTAGTGACGTTTGTCCGTGATGCCATAGCTACACCTCCTTTACCCAGGGTCCTGCTCAGGCTGGCTGCAAACGGGACCTAATCAGAATCATTTAGATCTGCTTCGGTCACGTTGGATAGAATGAAAAAGATACAACTGATCAAGAAAGGGCAGATCAACTCGGTGGAGTAATCCGCCCAAACTCCAGCTGAAACTTTTTATTCAATGGCTGCTTAATCAATTTAAAAAATGAGGTTTCTACCGCTTGTATTGCAGTTTGCGACAGAACCTCGTTTAAATGTATAGCTCCTTCATCACCCGGTTAAGTCGTTTTGAAAACATGCAAAGCAGGTTGTAATAAAAACGAGCGGCGACTTTAGTGTTTTTTTGGATTAAGGTTTGAAGTTGGTCTTTACTAATGGAAATCACCTCACAATCTTCCAATGCGACGGCACTGTTTGTTCGGATATTGTTGCCACTAATCAAAGAAAACCCACCAATCTCATGGCCTTCAAATTTAGTATCGAGAGCCACTTTTTCACCGAGCATTTCAGATTCCAAGGTAATTTTCCCTTTAACCAATAGCAGCATGTAGTCGCCTACTTCGCCTTCTGCGTATATTGTAGTGCCAGAAGGAATGGATTTTGTGCCAAAATGTGACTTCAACCAAGTGATTTGTTTGGTCGCCATATTTTGAAACATGCCTTGATAAATGGAAGGTAACCTAATCACGGTGCCAGATTCGATGAGCCCGTTTAGATAGTCCATTTGCCCTTGCTCTTCTTCACTGACATGGTTATCTGCGTATACGTACTCGTTTAACTGCTCCCATTCATCAGGGCTCACAATGCCGTCTTCAACAATCTCTTTGATTAAATCATCTAAAGACTTTTCATGTTTCAACGAACCATCTGCAAACATCGCATTGATACGGTCCAGTTGTGCTTGCTCTTCTTGGCTGACTTCACCGTCAGAATAAATCATGCGATCTAGCATTTGTTGTTCATCAATGCTCATCACCCCATCTTCGATAATTTGATCAACCAATTTGACCAACTCCTGCATATATAGCACCGGGTTCTCTTTTGCGTCGATCAACTCTTTTGATGTCCGCAGGGCAATTTTTTCAGCCGAGTTCTCGATGTCGATTGCAAGACTCTCTGCGATATTTTGAAAGAGTTTCACTGCCAACTTGGGGTTACGTTTAAATATTTTTCCATTCACATGATCAATATTTAAAACAATCAGTCGAGTTTCTTGATTTGCTCTTGCAGAAGCAAGACGTAATGTATCCCCGAACAGACCGGATTCACCTAATGTATCACCTACTTTAAACTGAGCTAATAACTTTTCATCATCATGGAACTCTGAATCCAGATAATAATCCATGCCACCTGACAGCACGACAAACAATTCGTTGCCCAACGTTTTTTCTCTAAAGAGGACTTCGCCTGCCTTTAATGTGACTGTATGAGACATCAAAGTTGCAATTTTTGCTTCTTTGACTGTCATATTCTTAAAGAGGCGGATCGTCTTTAGGGTAGGTGCATCGATCTTTAGGCCGATATAATCCCAGATTGTCACCATCTTAATCTTAGACATCACCGCTGGTAAGTAGTTAGTGTCTGTGAGTAAACAAACAACAAAGGTGTAGGCCATTAACATACCAAACACTTGCTGGTTAACCATTTCGGAAAACAAAAAGACAAAGAAACCTAAACCCAATGAAATAGTCGTCAAAGTCATTGGCCGGCCCACCTCATGGATGGTGTAAATCGCAGCCTTTTTTTCATCTCTGATTTTCTTCAAATTTTCATTATAATGAGACAAATAATGAATTGTATCATCGACTCCGATTCCTAAAGCAACCGCTGCAATGAGGGAAACGGTAATGCCAATTGAAATAGAAAAGAAGCCTAGGGTACCAAAAAACAGAACCAACGGGATGATATTTGGCAATACTGATATCGCCCCCATTTTCACTGAGGTGAACATCACCGACAAAAGAATAAATATAAAGACCAAAGCCATGGCAAGGCTCTCGATCTGCCCATAGACGATATTATCCTGAGCTTCAGCTACTAATAGTGTGTCACCCGTTACCCTAGCCTTCAAATTAGGAAAGAGAACATCGAATTTTTCTTGCACTTGGTCTATAAATTCTAACCTTGAAGGGATCGGTGGAGCCTTAAAGGGAATGACGACCATCAGCATTGATTGGTCGTTACTTAAAAAAGTTGGAAATCCATACCGAGCAGCGGTTCGATCAAAGTAAGTCCGAACTTCTTTGTCTTGAAGGTTATCCAGGCCTTGCCGATAAATATCTATGTACTCTGCAACACTGTTAACCCGGCTTACTTCAAGCTGGTCAATATTACTGATCTCGTTAGGGCCGTCTTTTTCAAGTACCCAGTCTTCAAATTGCTTCAATCCATTGATTGTCTCGGCATTTTTAAAACTACTTTTTTCAGACTTTTTACTTAAAATAATAGTGATTGAATGGCTTCCTGTGAAATGATCCTCAATAAACCTTAAGTCTTTGATTAAAACGTGATCTTCACCTAAAGGCTTCATTTCACCATCGATCCGAACAATCCCGATTCCAACACAAGAAATCAAAACCAATCCGGCCCAGAACAGCATAATCTGACGGGGATATTTTTCAACTACATCTGCCGAAAGGTTTAAAAAATGGTCAAGTAGGGTTTTCCTAGCCTTTTTTTCTACCTTGGGTTTCGATTTTGGTCTGGGCAGAAAAGAGAGGATTGCCGGTAAGAATGTTAGCGAAAGCACAATACTTACAAAGATACCAAGGCTAGTGAAAATACCAAAAATACTTACCGCCGGAATTGCATTTAAACCTAATGCGCTAAACCCAACGATCGTAGTTAAAGCTGTTGCTGAAAGAGGGATGTTTAGATGCCCAATGGTATCAGCAAGCAGTTCCTGTTTGGTTGATGTCGGGTTTTTTCTAGCAGATACGATGTAAGTGTTTAAAAAATGGATTGCGTAGTCGTTTCCAACGCATAAAATCAGGACTGGAAGGCTGACTGTGATCAGATTGATTGGGATGTCAAATAATCCGAAGACCCCAAATACCCATGATAGCGCTACGCCTACTGTAATCAAGGGCAATAACATGCCGGTTATACTTCTAAATGAAACATAAAGGCTGCCGATCATCAATAAAACTGTAATGGGCACCAAGGTGACCATATCATCACCCATGATTCTGCTGATACTTTCTAGAAAGTGATCCCAACTTTGCCAGGCGACAAACATGTCGGCCTCTCTGAGCATCCCTTTTGCTTCCTCAATACCATTGATCACCTCTGGCTCATCAACATGAACACCGGGCTTCAATTTGATTTTAAACGCACCTGTTTTAAAATCTGAAGATATGAGGGTCTTATGAAGCATTTTTAACTTTTTTATATCTTCAAAAATCTCTCCAAAATACTGGTTAAATTCAGTATTAACATCAGACTCTGTCTTCGCAAGAATTGAATCGGTACAAATAAAGGTATCGTAAAATGTCTCTTCACCTGGGCTGTCGTCTTCACCTAGACTGTCGTCCTCACCTAGACTGTCGTCTTCACCTAGACTGTCGTTCTCAGACATTAAAGACGCTTGATTTTGCGCTAAATATTTATCTTTGTTTTGAACGCATTTCAATTGATTTGCATAGGTCTCCAAAACAGACTCACAGATATTCCCAACTACAGGCCTGTGCATCAGGGATTTTCCTAAACAACTACCTTGGTAGCGTTTTGCCGACAGCACAGTTTCAATTTTTTCAATGCCTTTGACATTCGCATAAAGCCATTTAGTCACTGCATCAATTTTTAAGTACAGCTGGATATTTGCAAAATCAATGTTTTTGGGCTGGTAGACAATCAGAATGTCTTGCCCACTTTCACTGGCATCTTTTTGATAGGCTTTTTCCACTTCTTTCATAAACCCAAAAGAGGTGTTTTCACCTTTCGCAAAAAGAGGGTCGTTTGAAGCATCAAATCGAAATTTCCCGTTTTCGAACATTCCAGACTGAATCAAGAAAAGAGACAGTATCGTCAGTAGTGCTGTGACCACCAAGACTGTTTTAGGAAATTGAAAAATCTGTAGTAAATATTTTTTTAGCATGGCAATGGTGTGGCTGTTTTAAATAGCTGATAAAGTTTAGATGAAAGATACTGCTTTATGAAAGCTAAACCCTAGACTTTTTAGGGTAAATTATTTCATGTACGTTATCTTGCGATCTGAATTTCAGGGCAATGATGATGGAGGAAACTCAGTTTCCAAGTGATGGATAGCCATCCTCTTTGTGGCCGTTTTGCTTTCAACAATCCTGAGGAAAATTTGTTTTGTAAAACTAGAAAGGCAAACTGCACCTCAATGAAATCTCTATGGGTCACAAACGTTTCGTTTCACTAAAGGCCAGATTAACCTGAGTTCAAGTCGCTGGCTACATCTGGCTTTTTTAAGTTAGAGTCATGAACTCTCATCCAAATTAGACTGCCTAAAGCGGATACTCATAAGTCAAAAATGACTTATTTTCTGTCTGTTTTTGGTCCAGTACCAATAAATTTTCAGTCGATAATCGTTGGATCTTGAATTGAACATTTCCAGGAAACTTCTTTGGTGACCATTTCCAAATCTGCAAAAACAGATTCTGCCGAAAGGGAGCCGAAGTAGAAAGGGTCGTTTCAACATCTAGATGTTTTCCTATCTCAGCTGATACAAACAATGAAGCTTCAGTGCGGGTCAAATCTCTTTGATATTGCTTTGCTGTTTTTTCATTTTCGAATAGGTAAATGTTTGTACCTGCTTGAACATTATATAGTTTTCGGTGAGTGATATTTCCCAAAACAAAATAAGAGTCAAATTTTCTCTCAATAGATGTTCCAATCACATCTTCTCTAAATTTATAGGTATTTAATCTTGCAACAACTCCATCTGTATGGGTCGGGTCTAGAGATTGAATGGCAACAATCTCCTGTAATACCGTTGTATTATCACGTTTCGAGACATCGTATCGATTTTTATTCTTAAAACGAACTCCTTCGAGACGCCATACGTAGTCACTAAAAGTGAGGTCCATTTCCAGTGTATTAAAACTGAATGTAGAGACCCTTTCTGCAAAGCTAGAGCTTGTTGTCGGGTTGGAAATCGCAGATGCTAGATGAACATTAGCTTTATAATCAGTTTCCCAATCTCGATCAAACCAACGGAAACTCCCAATTTTTGCATCAAGTGCATTGGCCGAGAATCGATATTGCCAACCATACCAATCTTTATGCGCAGCACCGGATGTGGTATCACCGCTTACTGCGCTGCTTCGGGTGGTTTTTTGATTTTCCGTTTCAGTAAAATAGGGGACGTGATAGAAACTGAATCCTTGGTTTGCGCCTGTCCACTGGTAAAAGAAAGAAGATGTTGGAGCATATTTCTCACCAACTCCAAAATTCTCCATTTTTTCTTCACTTGGCCGACTCAAAATATCCATCGGACTGTTGTCCAAAGTACCTATCTCAAACCTTTGATAACCAGCACTCAAATAATGAGCGCTATTGCGATAGGCGATGATCGCCTGATCATATTCAAAGGTTGCATCCTGCTGAGAAGTTTTCGTCAGATTATCAATCGTTTGGTTGTAGCCAACCCGTAACTCAGTTGAAAATGAAAAACGGGTTAAAAAGCGGGAGCTCGCATCAAGCCTTAATTGACCAGCTAAATGGTTTGTATCCTCTGTAGCCGGTTTGTTTCCAAGGGGAAAGCCGCGGTCTGCCTCTACCACGCCCACACCGGGCTCAAGGGTCCATGTTAATTTAGGTTGAAAAGAAAAAACATGTTTTACCTCTATTTCTTCTTGTTCAGCGGTATCTTCTAACCCGTCGTCATCTTCAGCTAATGAATCATCGTCTTCAGAGTCAGATAAACTGTCATCCTCAGCTAATGAATCATCGTCTTCGGAATCTTCGAATGTGCTGGTTTTGTTTGAAGAAGACGCATTGATGCCTTCCATATCCTGAGCAAACAAATTCTGATTTGGTCCAGCTCCCCATACAACGAAGCAGAAGGGAGCCATAAACACTAAAAATCTTAAGCAATTCAACATTGTATATCGACTTTTAGTTTGTTGAAAAAAGGACTTCAACTGGAGTTTGTTCTAAATACGGATCCTGTTCTGGCGCAGGAAATACCATAAGCTTTTTCTTTTGCTTAGAGATGGTGATTTTAGTCTCAAAGGAATATTTTTTTAAACTTCCTTGGGTTGAGCGTACTTTGATGTATGAGGCCAACCAATCATCGCCAAAGGGAATATAGCCCTTTTCAGAGAATAAATAGACTTTTCGCAAGGTCTTATCAGCATAGTAGTTGACTCTGATCAGAAGCCCACGCTTTTTTTCGTAATAACTGATTACTTTGTTGTATAGGCTATCACCGCCGATTTTTTTGGAAGTGATAATAAAATGTTTTTTTGATTTTGGATGAGGCCTACAGCTATTTTTATAATCACTAGAACCTAATATTTTCATATCAATGGTGTCTAGATTTGTTCCTTCGATTGAGCTTTCTGAATTGAAACTTCTGCATTGATCATTAAAGTTTGCACCACACTCAGAGCATTTATATTTTCGATTCTCTTTTCTCACCACACACACCGGTGCATTCTCTCCGGTAATAAAGTAGGTTCTGTCCACGCCTTTGCTTCTTACGGAATGCATCAGCATCGCATTTTTCTTTCTTTCTTTTCTATTCTTTTTTAAACAGCCTTTTTTTTCACAAGGGCTAACCACAAATTGACCACTAATGGTCGATCTTTCTAACGGGTAGGCTTCTTTAGCCTTGTTGGTTAAGGCTACTATTTTACTGTCACTGGTCAAATCAGAGCAATCAATTGCCAGGATTTGTGACGGAATCAAAGATAAAATCAAAATGAAATACAAAACGAATTTCTTCAAGAGTGCTCCTTCTAAGTAGCTAATCACGCAGGTTCCTTGGGTTTTATGATATAAAGCAAGTCGGTCTCAATTGTCTATATATAATTCTATGTTGTCCTCTAAATGATGAGGCGATCCCATTCCTGGGACAGCTTGTTATCGTGGACCCCCGGTTTCGGACAATCAGTTAAGATAGAATCTCAGTCATTGACGTGCCCCCATAGAAGGCGTTGCTGAAGGAATCGTTGGGGATATCGGCAAAATAGACCTGCAGTAGCTTGCCCATCATAACTTGGGCAGCTACTGCTGGCTATCGTACGAGGTTATGAGCGGGGATAACCCACCAGACCAAGAGGCACCCCCCTGAACAATTTGCCCGGCCACCGTTCGTAGGTTAGCCTGTGTTTTTCAGGCCCGAAGCGATGGCATTGACGGTGATCAACAACGACTCTAGTTGTTCCTTGTTTTCCGGTTCTTTACGCCAAGCCGCTAGGAGTTGGACCTGCTGGAGGTGTAGCTTTTTGAGGCCTAAGTTGCGCAAGTCCATGGACCAGCCGAACCGAGTCAGGGAAATGGACCTTTTCCCGTGATACAACTCTTCCAAACCTTCTAACGTCCGGTTGTATTCCTCTAAGATCAACCCCAATTGGGTCTCTGCCAGCTGGCGGTCCTCAACCAAACCGGCGTAAAGCCCCATCGTTTCCGGGTCAGCGAGGATCATCGCACGGCGGATGTTTTGCAGGAGGTAGTCTAGACCTCGCTGGTCCACACTTGCCTTGAGCTGTTCCCAGTATTCTGGGTGCTGTTCTTTGATTTTGATAAAAGCAGAACCAACGCCGTACCAAGAAGGCAGCAAAAAACGGGATTGATTCCATGAGAAAACCCAAGGGATCGCTCGCAAGTCTTCAATGCTAGCCTTGCCTGACCGACGGGCGGGGCGGGAACCGATCCTGGAATGTTCCAAGAGGTCAATCGGGGTGGCCTGCCTGAAAAAGGTAAAAAAGTCTTCATTTTGAACCAGTTTTTCATAGGCACGAGCGGAATAATCAGCCATTTTTTCCATGACTTCATCAAGAAAATCAGGCTCTGGTTGGGTGTAAGCGTTGGCGATTCCCTGGAAGCTCACCCCAGCCATCAACAGCTCTAGGTTATACAGCGCCGTTGTCTGGTAGCCGTACTTTTGGTTGATCGATTCGCCCTGTTCCGTCATGCGGAAGCTGCCTTTTAGGCTGCTTGGGGGTAACGCTTCCAAAAAGCTTTTGGTGGGGCCTGCACCACGGCCAATGGAACCACCACGGCCATGGAAAAAGCGGATGGCCACCCCTTTTTCCTCGCCGATCTTTGCCAGATCCCGTTGGGCTTTATAGAGGGTCCATTGGCTAGCCAAGATACCGCCGTCTTTGTTTGAATCCGAATAGCCCACCATCACCTGCTGGACAAGGTGGGTTCGGTGCCTGAGGGATTTGATGAGCTGAAGGCTGGCTTGAGTCACCGGGTGATCCAAAAACCCCACCAAGATCTCTTCGCCTTGTTGTAGGTCTTCAATGGTTTCTAGCAACGGGACCACGGTGAGCGGGCAGGCGAGGCCTAGCTCAGTCTTCTGTAACAAACCGGCTTCACGGGCGAAGAGGTAGACACACAGGAGGTCGCTGACGTTTCGGGTCATCGCGATGATAAAGGCCCCAAAAGCGTTGGTGCCATAACGGTTTGAGTGATCCGCTACCACTTGATAGGTCGCCCGCAATTGGTCCGCTTCCGGTCCGGCAGATTCGCTGGGCAACAAAAAGGGGCGCAGGCTTTTTAGCTCTCGGTTCATCAGTTCAAGTCTTTTTTTCTCTGGCCACTGTGGGAAAGAGTCCCCATCCTCTACCCCGGCTTGCACCAGAATTTGAGACAGAGCCTTGTCGTGATACGCCGAGTTCTGACGGATATCTAAGGCCGCCGTATGGAAGCCATATGACTTGATCAGCTGGTAGGGGTGGCGGATTTCTGTCCGAGCGACGCCCTTAGCCCCAATGGTGACTAAAGATTGGTAGAGAAGACGTAAATCCTTCAACAGCTCAACCGAGCTTGGGTAGGCTGCCTCTCGGTCATGTAGGGTCAAAACCCCGTCTTTTTCCTCAATAGGCAGCATCGCCTGCATCAAATTGATGAATTGCCGCCAAGGTTCGCCTTGATTTTTTTTGATGGGCTCGTCTGCGAAAGGACCTAAGGATTTGGTCATCTCGTTGATCCGTTCCACCAAGGGTGCCGTGGCCTGTTGGATTCCCTGGCTGATGCCCAGCTTGCCTGCTAGGTGGCGCAGTTCTTTCCAGATCAATTCCAGGGCCAATCGGCGCATTTTAAACAAGGTGTTGTTGGTGAACTCCGCCGTCACCATACCATGCCCGTCTCGGTCGCCACCGACCCAGTTGCCGAAGCTTAACCTTGGGTAGCTGACCAAGTCATCAACCCAATCTTCATTCCCCCCTGCTTCGCTCCAGGCCCAGACCAACCGTTGGTCTAGTTTCTCTAACACATTGGGGAAGATCCGAGAAAAGTAAAACAGGATATTTTTGAGTTCTTTTTCGAGGGTTGGTTTTTGGGGCTGAAGCTCGCCGGTGCGCCAAATGCGTTCCAAAATCGAATGGATGCGGAGGTGCAGTTCCCTGCGGTCTTCTTGGCCAAGTTGGTTGCTTTTCAGTTCCTTTAAGGTCCGAAAGAGGTCTCGGTGGAACTCCAGGATAGTGATCCGTTTTGCTTCCGTCGGGTGAGCGGTGAGCACTGGCTCGACGTGGATTTCGCTCCATCGCTGGGTGATTTGATCGAAACTAATGCCCAGGTCCTTGAGCCGGTTGAACACATCGCCCCAAAGCCCAGGTACGGCGTTAGAGTCGTTTTCACTCAAACGCCGTTGCTGAGCATAGAAGTTTTCCTCAGCAATGGTAAAAAGCTGGAAGGTCGTTGAATAAAACTGGGCCAATAAAAAAGGGGACACCGAAGTGTCGGGGGTCTTGTCTAGATCCCAAGGCAGCAGTGCGGCCAGTCCGGGCTCCCCAACCTCGATCAGCATCTCCTTAAAATGGCTCACTAAACCTTCAACTTCCTGCAAAAGCAGCTTTTTTTGATCTTTCATGGCGATGTTTTTTGTTTCATTGGCTGATCTGTTTACCGAATTGAACGGCTGGTTGATTTTATCATGTTTAAAATAGTTTCGTAATTATATAATAAATCTAAGTTTTAAGTTAGTCTAAACAACGATATAACGTCGTGCCCCCCTAAAAAAATTTAGGTAACCCATTAGAACCGAAACATCGGTCCGTAGTTTGGCGTAGAAATCAAGTCAAAGGCCGGCTTTGAGGCGATTGAAGGAGGTATCCATTGATAGAATCCCCATTCTCATTTTTTATGCTTTCATGTTTTACATCCCTATCGCTTTAAAGGCCGTTTGGGGGTGAGCCCTAAGGATCAATGTTGTGAAGTCAGGGGCCTTTTTTGTGCTGAACCGTGAGGGTATTTCATGTTCTTAACATGTCATATCACAGAACTTCACAGCTTAACTGAAGGGGCATAGTTGTCGGTTTTTTCAACCTTGTGCTTCGCCTGTTCTTTTGGTAGCTTTACGGCTCAGAGTAGCTCTTTTTGCTGCCACCCGCTTTATCGTTTCAGACAAATCTCTCTTTTGTATTGTTATGTACCGGAAAATTATATATTTCGTGTTGTTTTTTGCCTTGCTTCCTTGGCAAGTACAAGCAGCGAGCCTCCGAGACGCCCTCTCTCAAGCGGCACTCTACTTCACCACCACGGCCGCCAAGGTGCACCGTGGGGATAAAATGGTGATTGAAGTGGTCAACTACCGCTCCGGTAAGCCTGACCAAACTGCGCATAAGATCCAAAGCAGCCTGTATTTTGCCCTCGAAGAAACCTTCCCTGGGGTGAAGTTGATCCTGATGTCGGAAGTCGAGTCTGGGATATCGCTGAACAATACCGTGTTCATTAAGGGCAGCTACGAGCCGCAGGGCGCAATCACTACGTTGCGGTTTCAGGCAACCAAGGGGTTGGAAGGGGCTGTCATTGCCCAGAAACAAGTCAAGTATACAGAAACCGTCAATCGGAAAAAAACCTTGATCGCCGTTTTGGATATCGAGGCAAAGTCGCTCAACGCAGATCAACGTAAAGCATTCAGTGATCTTTTTCGGGCGGCGCTTAACAAAACTGGAAAATACGACATGGCTTCGACAGACGCCATCTCTAAAATGGACCCAGACGCGATCCAAAAACAATACAGCTGTTCCAGAGAAGAATGTGGAACCATGATTGGTGAACAGTTAGGGGTTGACCGGGTGATCACCACCACCTACTCCAAGGTGACCGATGGGATGTATTTTTTGGCTTCCAAAGTGATCAATATCACAGAGGGCTCCATGGGAGCTTCTGAGTCATTGGTCCATGATGGAGACATCAAAACCTTGATGAACAGCATCAATGAAATGGCCATCAAGCTAGCTGGCCAGGATAACGCCCCTGCCAATTTATCCCAGGGGATGCAACCGACGTTGTTAAAAATCAGCGTGCCGATGTCCCACACCCGTGCGGTGATCTACCTCAACGGCCGCAGTGCAGGGCCAATGGACGGGAAACTGAGCAAGACCTTCCCCCTTGATCCAAACCGGCCGTACCAAGTCAAAGCGATGGATCAAACCGGCGAAACGGACAGTTTCACCGTCAACCTCAAAGACGGCGAAGTCCAAGCCTTAAGTTTGACTGACTTCATGGCCGCACAAAGGAGGGCTGGAACATCGAGTCCCGTGTCGGAACAAACAAAAATCGAATCGAGCGATGGGTTGTCGTGGTGGGCCTATGCCTTGGGTGTTGCAGTGCTTGCCGGGGTGGCCGCCTCGTCATCAGGTGGTAGCTCAAGCAGTGGCTCGGGAAACCCTGATGCAGGTAGTGGAGGCGCAGCCCCAGCAGCTCCAGCAGCCCCTGCAGCCCCCCCTGCTAAAAGTATATCCACAGCGTGGTGAAGTTGCTGGCCTTTGGAAGCAAAGGTCACCAACAAACCTCTCTGGTGAACCGGTGATTCATCGCTCCTGGATTGAATCTATGTAATCTGGTGATAGTATATGGTTCCTCTTGTTCAAGAACAACTTCAGCAGTTTTAAGCATGACACCGATTGATTTGAACAGTCCCATTTTAATCTCCTCTAGAGGTTTGAGTTAAGGATGGATATCCTAACCCAAAGTGCAGGCCAGCGATTTGTAGAAAAAAGATCCTAGTTGGAAAGGCAGGGGGGATGTTTCGATTTGGTTGATTCGGTGATTTAGTACTGCACTTAGAGTTAATTATAAAATTCTTACTCACCCTAAGATCACTTAATGGGGTTAGCTAGCAGTGAAGGATAGTTCGATCTGTTGACCGCTTTAAAATTAGCCCAACAAAAGAGGGCTGATCCATAGGGGCTTGGGGGTGTTTTCTTAAAGGTGAATGTTGTTGAGTTGGGTGAACTTAGAGCTTCGGTATAATAGCCAAGCATGAAGAGCGAGGCGGCTTACGCCGCCCAGATCGCGCCCTTCGGCTCTGGGCTTGAAGGAGCAGAACACCTGATGACCAAGCACTATCAGCGGACACAACGGACATAGTAGCTGCTGGCCCTACTGCCGGCGTACACATTGCCATCGCTGAAGTACACGCTCCATGCGCTCGAAACATTCGCCGTATAGGACGTACTCGTCCAATAGTAATTCGAAACAGCACCTGGGAAAAAGGTTGTGTTGATTACTGGTCGACTTGTTTTGGTGTACTCGACGAGGGATAGAATCTCGTTACGGTTGGGCAGTCGCCAGTCGGTTTTTGTGCCATGAGTCAGGGTTTCACAATAAGAGAGCGCCGCTTCCCAGGTTTTGGTCGTGGTGTCCCGTTGGTCCCACACCAGCCCGGTTTTCATGTCTGTGACGGTCTGGTCCCCATTATCGAGGTAAGTTGCTGCTGAGAGCAGCCCTGGGAGTAAACAAAGGGCCACGATCAGCCCCAATAAACGTTTCTTCATGCTTCCTCCTGATTGAAGATGATTGATTGGCTTTGCGCCAGTCTTTATAAACCTGATCGGCAAATTGGCCCCTTCCATTTGATATTTTGTTGCCCGATGTTCCGTTAGACCCTCGGCCTTACGGTGAACACCAAGGGTCTGTTGAACCCCCTTTTCAGAAAAAATCATTCGATCCATCCAAAAAATTGACCTGCTGACCGCAGGATGGCGTCCTCCGCACAGGCCTCGACTGCGGGCTTGACGGAGCAAAGTACCCAATGATCAAGCACTATCAGCGGACACAACGGACATAGTAGCTGAAGGTCTTATTGAGGCTGTTGAACAAATAGCCATTGCTAAAGAACACGACCCATGCGTTCGCTGTATACAACGAATAGGACGTACTCGTCCAATAGTAGCTCGAAACAATAGTTCCAGGGAACTGCCCATCAATCAAGAGTACCGTTCCTTCATTTTTAACCAAGCCAGAAAGCTCTATAATGCTCGGCAACCTCCACCCAGTGCCCGGTAGCCCTACTGTGTTGTTGGAGCAGTAGGTCAAAGCGTCGGCGTGGGTGTACGTTGCGGCGGCTCCGGTGGCACAGGTCGCTCCGGTCAGCCCAGCAGAACACTTCGACCAAACCAAGCCAGTAACACTCTCAGTCACAGTATTATCCCCATTATCGGTATAACTCTGCTGGTTGGTAGTATTATAACTGCCATCTTGGGCCAAAACATTGCCAGCCGCTGGGCAAACAATCACGGCTCCAGCTCCGTTGTAACAAGTGGTCTGCCCGGTATCAACAACCGGCTGCATTTGATTCACAGTCACCGTATAGGCCTTGGTCGTTCCACCCGCCGCTGTCACCGTATAGACCTGGGCGGTGGTGAAGCTGGTCGCTGTCCCACTGGCTGGACTCACACTAGCCCCGGTGATGGTGATGCTGGGGGTTAAGGCCGTTACCACGGTGCCTTTGGGGACATAGAGAGTGATAGCAGTTCCACTGATCGAACCGGTCACATCCACCGTCAAAGCCCCGTTGCTGGCTGCCAAGAAATTGAAAGCGGTGATGTCCTTGTCGTCATCGTTGTTGATGGCACTGACGTCAGTCGGGTTGATGGCGTTGTAGGTTGTATCTGCACTGGTGGCCGTAGTCACTATGGAATAGGCAATATTCCCGTCATAGATGATGTCATTCACCCCAGTGATCGTCACCGTTTGGACACCGTTCCAGTTGGCCGAAGTGAAGGTTAGACTCGTTGGGCTAACGGTTCCTTCGGTTGTATCACTCGAGGTCAATCCGATGACTACATCTGCGGTAGGCTGACTGTTCAGCGTAACCGTGAAGGTCGCTTGGGTTAACCCTTCAGAGGTCACCAGACCAATGGTGGGGGTGACAGTGAAGCCAGAAGTTTCGTTATCAGTGTTGGTGAGACTCACATCAGCGGGGTTCATCCCACTGTAGTTTGCATCGGAGCTGGTGGCTGCTGCTATAATGATGCTGTAGCCTTGGTTGCCATCTTGGACAAAATCGTCCGCCCCGGTGACGGTGACCGTTTGGTTCGCATTCCAGTTACTGGTGGTGAAAACTAAGCTGGAAACCGATATTGTCCCTTCGGTGATGTCACTGGAGGTGAGTCCAATGGTCACGTTTGCTGTGGGCTGACTATTAAGTTTGACCGTAAACGTCGCCTGGGCTCCGGCTTCAGTAGTGTTCCCGCTGGCTGCACTGATGGCAACCCCTGCAGAGTCGTTATCGGTGTTGGTGCCGGCTATATCAGGGGCATCGAACCCGTTGTAGTTGGTATCGGTGCTGGTCGCTACGTCTAAGACGATGCTGTAAGACTGGTCCCGGTCTTGAACTAGATCATCCACCCCTGTGACCGTTACCGTCTGCAGGCCATTCCAGTTTGAAGTTGTGAAGGTTAGGCTAGTAGGGGAAACGGTTCCTTCAGTGGTATCGCTGCTGGCTATAGGCAATGAAACGTTGGCCAGAGGCTGGCTGTTAAGCCTGACCGTAAAGGTTGCCGCCCCACTATCTTCGGTGGTGGTAACGCTGCTGGAGCTGACCGTAAAGCCTTCCGTTTCGTTATCAATGTTGGTTACCACAACGTCAGGAGGATTTTGTCCGCTATATACGGCGTCACCACTGACGGCAGCTCCTAAGGTGACGTCGTATACCTGATTTCCATCTATGATATCATCGTCCACACCGGTCACGGTCACGGTTTGATTGGCGTTCCAGTTGGTAGCCGTGAAAATTAGACTGGTGGGGCTGACTGAGCTTTCGGTTATGTCTCCGGTGGAGACACTCAAGACAACATTGTTTGAGGGCTGACTGTTGAGCTTGACGGTGAAAGTCGCCTGAGTTCCAGCCTCTGTGGTGTTGCCGCTGTCTGCACTGATAGTAAACCCTGCCGAACTTGTAGTAGTTGTCGTGCCAGCTGTTTCAGTTGTTCCTGTAGTTGTAGCTGAATCTCCAGCTGCAGCTCCTTGATCCTTCAATGCCTGATCTTTGCATCCCGCAATCAACGAAAGTTGGATAAAAAATAGTAGACAAGCCATTCGGGCATTTACTTTCATCATTTTTACGTAGCTAGGAGTAAGTCTTCAGGAATACGGGGTACACAAAACAACCATTAACGTTTGCACTGCGAAATTGAATCCACGGGGTTCAAAGCATTCTCGAATTTTGACGTTAAGAAGACACTGCTCTTAAGCAACAGAAATAGCTAATTTATTTCTGGATAAAAATAGTCAAAGCAGGCTGGGTTCGTTGCTAGCCTGACACTAGAGCACATCTATTAGACGAAGAAAAATCGCATCAATACGGCTGTAATCACGTGACAGTCACCTTATTTTTTAAATCAGGGGACAGTCACCCAATTTTTAAGTCCGACGACCAAGGGTCGTGAAATCAGGCCATAGCATACCCATTAACGATGGCAATGTTGTCAGCCAATTTGAAAAATAAACGTTTCAGGAAAGGGAAATAGATATCACGATCGCTTGGTTATGATAGCTAAATCAGCCCCCCTTACTCTTTCTGCACCTTCTTAAACTCCTTACAATACACAGTCAGCGGGCAGCTCTGGCATTCTGGTTTGCGGGCTTTGCAGGTGTAGCGGCCGTGGAGGATCAGGAGGTGGTGGGCGTTGCGTAGCGCCCATTTGGGGACGACTTTGATCAGCTTGGCTTCGGTTTCTTCTGCCTTTTTCGTGCGGACCAGCCCTAGGCGATTGCTGACTCGGAATACATGGGTGTCTACGGCGATGGTTTCCGCCCCGAAGGCGACGTTCATCACCACCCCGGCGGTCTTGACGCCCACCCCGGCGAGGCCTTCTAAGGCCTTGCGGTTGGCGGGGACTTCGCCATGATGCAGCTCTAAGAGTTGGGTGGAGCACTTGATCAGGTGTTTGGCTTTGTTGTTAAACAGGCCGATGGTCTTGATTTTTTCCCGGACCCCAAGCTCCCCTAACTGCAACATCGCTTGTGGGGTTGGGGCCTCGGCGAACAGGGCGGGGGTCGCTTTGTTGACGGAGATGTCTGTGGCCTGTGCGCTGAGGATCACGGCGACCAACAGCTCAAAGGGGTTGCGGTAGGTCAGTTCGCTGACCGGGTCCGGGTGGGCCTCGGTCAGGGCGGTGAACACCGCTTCACGGTCTAGTGTATTCATCGCTTAAGATTCTAACATCTCATGCACCGCCTTGAGGGCCTTGTCTGCGTGTTCATCGTCGATGACACAGCTGATGTTGATCTCGCTGGCCCCTTGGCTGATCAGCTCGATGTTCACCCCCGCTGTGGCGATCCGGGAAAACATTTCCCCCGATACGCCCGGCTGGTTCCGCATTCCCTGGCCGACCAGTGACAAAATAGCCATCTGTTCCTTGATAGAGACCCGGCCCAGCTTTTCTAGCTCGACGGTCGCCTTATCCAGGTTGCTGGTGTCGTCGATGGTCAAGGAAATGTTGACCTCGCTGGTGGCGATTAAATCGATGATGATTTCGTACCGGCCCAGAATATCAAACACCCGAGACATGAAGCCATAAGCCATCAACATCCGGTTGGAGTAGATGTTCAACACCGTGACATTACGTTTAACCGTCACTGCGGTTGGCTTTTTTTGCAGCGGGTTTGGCTCGGCGTTTGGGTCAATGAAGGTGCCGGGGACTTCAGGGGAAAAGGTGTTTTTGATCCGCACCGGAACCCCAGCACGGCTGACCTGCTCCATGGTGAAGGGATGGATCACTTCTGAGCCGTAATAAGTCAGTTCTAAGGCCTCATCAGGGGTGATGCTCGCCAGTACCTTGGCGGCCTTCACTTTCCTTGGGTCGGTGGAGTAGATCCCGTCGACTTCCTTCCAAATCTGTAATTCCTTGGCCCCAGCGCCAGCGGCGACCAAAGCGGCGGTGAAGTCGGTGTAGCCCCGGCCAATGGACTTGAGGATTCCCCCAGGGACAAAACCCAGGAACCCGGTGAACACGGTGACTCTAGAGCCAGCGGCCTTGACTTGCTCGCCCAACCGGGTTTGTAAATACAAACAAAACTCGTTGTTGACCTCGGTGAACGGCTGGTCCACCAGATTTTCCAAATTGCAATAGATGGCGTCAATCCCTTGGTCGTTCAACACAGCAGCAAAAATCCGGGCAGAAAGCTTCTCCCCCATGCCGATGATCACATCCATCGACCGAGGGCTGATCTCGCCGATCACGCCGATGGCGTCTAAAAAGGATTTCAATTTATGGAACTTGGCGTCTACATCTTGCTTGACTTGTTCCTTGATCGCTCGGTCGTTGATCGCTTTGTCGATGGCCTCTAAATGCCGCTCTTCCAGCAAATCAATGATTTTATAATAGGCCCCATGGGCAATCGCTGCTTCTGCGGCAGCAACCAACCGGCTGGTGGTTCCTTCAAGCTTGACCTGGCTGCTCATCGCACTGAGCACAACCGCCACTCGGTTGCCTTGCTCGATCGAGTGCTGAACAATTTTCGCTACGTTGAGCAGCCGCTCCGCAGTCCCGATGGAGGTTCCACCGTATTTTTGTACCAGTAAGCTCATGGTGTAGTTTTATTTCGCAGGTGTGTTTTAAAAGGGGAGGTCAAAATGACAACATGAAGTTGGAAAAATAGGCAATATCAATGTTTTGCGGCCCTTGGCTTTGATTCTCGATCAGCCCTAGTTCAAAGGCGGTGGGGCCAAATATCCACCGAAACCCGGTGCTGACTTCCCGTATATCCGCCGAAATGGTCGATACGTTGTCTTCTGGGAAAGGGCTGGTGTACTCCAGGGCTTGCAGCAAAAAATGGCTGTGGTCCCCTAGGGTGATGTCGCTGCCCAAGAAAAAGTAATACATCTCATCAGGGGCCTTTGGCAACAGGCTTTGGCTCACTCGGGCTAAGGAAAACCCGGCGTGTAAGGTCCAATCCGTAAACTTGCTGGAGTAGAGCAAGGAGATGTTTGAGTCGTTGAAATTCTTGTGGTCTGCTTGGACCAGAGTCCCGGTTTCGTTCATCCCCCCTTGCACATAACCATCACTAAAATTACTGCTGATCACCAAGGCTATCGCTTCGTTGGCGGTTTCTCGGACCCGGAATTTCAGCCCAAAAGTCATCGATTCCCGTTGGAAATGATCCGAACCTTCGGTGATGGCCAGGATGTTTTCCCCGGTTTGGTTGTCGTGGATGTAGATTTGAAGCTGGTCTCTGGCGGTTTGATCCCGCCCTTGGTTACCGATCCCCAGGGCTTTGTGGAACCCTTCAATCTGGCTGTCCAATCCACCAGCGATAAACCGCAAGTCCCGGTAGGTGATTTGTAGCTCAGTACCGTCAGACAAACCTTGGTACCAACGGAAAAACCGCCGGTCTATCTCGCCGTCAAAATAGACGGAGTACCCTTGGTTGAGGGTGCTGTTGAATTGTGACGGATCCCCGGTGGGGTTGTTGGATTTATCGCTATTTTCGCTGAAGGCGTAGGTGTTGAGCCTTGTGAACGAGGTCTGCACAAAGGTTTGCCCCGCCTTGAGGTTAAACGCCCGGTCTGGCTCAAAGGTGGTCGATTGGTAGGCAAGCGGGTAGTGGGGGCCGATCAAAAAAGGTCGCTCCAAGGCACTATCGTCGCTTGCCGCTCCTGTGGCGGCAAAAAGGACGAGAAAACTCAGGCTGAATAGGAGAACCTTTCTCATAGGGGCGAAGGTAATAGATTGATTATGCTTGTTTTATTGCTATTTTCTGTGGTCTGCTAGCTTTGGCGGTCCACAGGACAAGGGTTTAAGATGCAAAAGCTAGGCAACTTGGTTCAAGTCTGTTTTAAAAAAAACGAAAAAGTTTGGACTAAGCTAGGCAAAATCATCCAAGCTGGGTTCGTTATCTTTAGAGTCGAGTCCTTAATTGTTTTTGAACCTTAGAAAAAATTAAAAAATGAAACCACGAATCAGCATGATCACCCTCGGGGTGACTGACCTAGAACGCTCCAAATCCTTTTACCAAAAGGGGCTGGGGTTTCCCTTTGTGCCGTCTCCGCCGGAAGTCGCCTTTTTCTCCCTCAACGGGAGTTGGTTAGGGCTGTACGACAAAGCAGCCTTGGCGGCGGACGCCCAGGTGTCTGCCCAAAGCCAGGGTTTTTCAGGGATTTCCTTGGCCCACAACGTCAGGAGCGAAAGCGAGGTGGAACGGGTCCTAGCGGACGTCGTTGTTGCCGGTGCCACGATCACCAAAAAGGCGATAAAGGCCAGTTGGGGCGGCTATTCTGGCTACTTTCAAGACCCAGACGGCTACCTTTGGGAAGTTGCTTACAACCCCTTCATCTGGATCGGCCCGGCAGATGGCTAGGTCGGAGGACCAGCAAAAAACCAACCCAGTGGTCACCCTGAAAATAGTTTGTAGCGGAACGAAGGGGGCGTTTACCCCCTTTTGAGGTTCAATGCTCGCACCCAAAGCTGTGCCCTGGATTGCGCCAGGGGCAGAACTGTTTCACCATGACCAACCGATGAACTAGCATGTTTACGTGGGCTGCTTTATGATTAAGTCGTCTATATTTGCCAATTCATTCCAAAAAACGATTTTTAAGAGTTATCCATTCACCAAGGGGTATTTTGGAATCAAACCGCCGGAGAATGTTGCTCATCCTGATGGTCTTTATCGTCAGTGGTTTGTTCTTAGTTTCGGTCTCCACCTACCTCCTGTATCAAACCGGTGTCCAAGGGGAGCGGCAGCGTCTGAGCGAAATTGCCCAGAGCCAAGCGAGCCTGATGAAGGCGGTTGGGGCGTTTAACCAACGAAGGTCCCATGGCTCTGGGGACAGGGATCAAGGCTTCAGGGATACCCTGGACCAATTCAGGGAAGCTCACAAACTTTATTTAGGCATGGGAGAGACCGGCGAGTTCACCTTGGCACGGCTGGAGGAAGGACAAATCGTGTTTCTGTTGGACCACCGGCATGCTGATTTGAACAACCCACAGCCAGTCCCTTTGCAGTCTAAGGTTGCCGAACCGATGCGCCAAGCCCTCTTGGGCAAATCCGGGACGCTGATTGGGTTGGATTACCGAGGCGTGGTGGTGCTGGCGGCCTTTGAGTCCCTCAAGCAGCCCTATCAACTAGGGATCGTCGCTAAGATTGATCTGGCGGAAATCCGTCGCCCCTACCTACAAACCGCTGCGTACGTTACCTTGCTAACCCTTTTGGTGGGTTTTGTAGGGACCTACTTGATCATTCGGCTTTCCGGCAAGGTGCTGGTTCAATTGCAGCAACACGATCATCAATTGGCAGATTCCCTTCGAAACGAGCGGTTGATCTTTGAAAACATCGGCGCAGGGATCTTTTTTGTCAAAAAACGTCGAATCTACAGGTTCAACCAAAAGGCCTTGGAGCTTTTCGGTTACCAAACTGAAGAGTTGCTGGAAATGGATACCCTGTCCCTTTATGCCAGTCAGGAGGGAGGGGGACAGGTTGGTCAACTCGGTTATCCTTTGGTGAACGGAGGGCAGGTGTTTGAACAGGTGGCGCAAGTCAAACACAAAGATGGTCATCTGTTTTGGTGTAACATCATTGGGAAAGCGATCAATCCAAAGGATGAAAAAGAAGGTTCAGTGTGGATACTGGAAGACGTGACGGAGCGGCAGTGGGCTTTAAGCCAACTGACCCAAGAAAAAAACTTCTCTGAGAGCATCATCGAAGGGGTCGGGGACACCATCTTTATGTTTGACCCCACCGAAGGCAAAGCGGTGCGTTGGAACTCGGCTTTCACCCAAGTAAGTGGTTACACAGACCAGGAAATTGCCCAGAAAAAAGCGCCGGAGGGTTGGTATGAACCGGACGACTTGAAAAAAGCACAAGCTGCATTAGCTAGTCTAGCGGTTGGTGAGGTGATTCGAGTTGAAATCGCACTGGTGGACAAATCTGGTGAGAAGATCCCCACTGAATACCGGGCTGGATTGATCCCGAAAGAAGCGGGCGAAGAGGGTTACTATGTTTTGTCGGTAGGTCGGGATTTACGGCCTCGGATAGAAGCAGAAAAAAAGCTGCAAAAGCAGGAACAACAGGCCCAAAAGTACCTGGATCGGGCCGGGGTGTTGTTGTTTGCGCTGGACGCAGAGCAGCAGGTGGTGATGATCAACAAAAAGGGTTGTGAAATCCTGGGGTATGAAGAATCAGAGATGCTGGGTAAAAACTGGTTTGATTGTTTTTTGTTGGTGGAAGATGTGGAAGCGGTCAAAGCTGTGTACCGGCAATTGATGAGCGGAGAAGTTGAGCCCGTCGAGTATCATGTAAACCCAATCCGCACCAAATCCGGGGGTCAGCGGTTGATTGAATGGCATAACTTTTTGGTTTTTGATGACGTCGGGAATGCGGTCGGGATTTTTAGCAGTGGTTTAGACATCACTGAGCAAGATACTGCCCGTAGAGAAATGGAAAAGTCCCAGTGGATTTTGGAAAAAATGGAAGAGATTGCCCAAATCGGGGCATGGTCTTACGACCTAGAGACCCAAAAATTGTTCCACAGCCAAGGGACCTTGAGAATTCACGAAGTGAAAGAAACCCCTGAACTCCAAGATGCGATTAAATTTTACGCCCCAAGTACGAGGCCTGTGATCAAGCAGGCAATTACAAAATTAATTGAGGACCAGACCCCTTTTGATCTGGAGTTGGATTTTATCACCGCCTCCGGCAAGCCCAAGAGAGTTCGCTCCACTGGCAAGGCGGTGCTTAAAGACGGCGAAGTTGTCCAACTGTTGGGTGGGTTCCAAGATGTCACCGAATCCGCCAAAATCCGCCAAGATATTGAGTTTAAAAAACATCGAACTCAGGCCTACCTGGACACGGCTGGGATGGTGATGATCGCTTTGGACACCGAACAAAAAGTGATGATGATCAACCGTGAGGGCTGCAAGGTGTTGGAGACATCCGAAGAGGAAGTGCTTGGGGAAAACTGGTTTCAACAATTCCATTGTGCGGAAAATTCAGATGAAGCGGTAGAAGTTTACCAACAAATTTTACACAGTGAATCCCATCTCATGGTGGTCTACGAGTCTTTGATCAAGACGAAGTCCGGCAAGGTGAGACTGATGCAGTGGCGTAACAAAGTCTTGACTGATGAGCGGGGAGAGACCATCGGGGTCTTGAATACCGGTTTGGACGTCACGGAACAGAGCCTTTTGGAAGATAAACTAGCCTATTCGGAGGAGCAACTGAGGACCTTGTTGTCTTCGAGCCAGGACGCCATTGTCACCATTGATCAAGACGACCAAGTGATCTTTTGGAATCAGGCGGCTTTTGAGATCTTCGGATACTCCCAGGTTGAGATGGTTGGCAAGTCGATCAGCACAATCATTCACGATGTATCGAACCCACAATCATCTCAAATGTTTGCATTTGATGAAGCAAGGTTGACGAGCAAACCGGTAGAAATGGTCGGTATCAGGAAAGACCAAGTGAAAGTTTCGGTGGAACTTTCTCTGAGTAGCTGGGAAATGAGGGGGCAGACCTTTTATACCGGGATATTGAGGGATATCTCCGAACGGAAGAGGTCTCAAGAGGAAACTCGCCATCTCACCCACGCAATGGATCAGGTGGATGAGATCGTGTTTATCACCGACCTTAAAGGGCATTTAACCTATTGGAACCCAGCGTTTCACCAAGTTCCCCTGGTGTTCCCTCGGGAAATTTTTTCCAGTGGGTATTTTTTGGGGAAAATAGGCCCGATCAAGTCCCCACTGGTCCAGGACATCTGCTACACCCTCAAACAAGGGAGGCGCTGGCATGGAGAATGGTCGCTTGAAACCAGCTCCGGTGACCTCCGTTACTTTGAGTTCACAGTGTCCCCTCAAAACACACAAGACGGCCAACTCTTGTCGATTTTTTTCATTGGCCTGGAGTCCACCAGAAAACGCAAAGAAGCGGCTTCACAAATACAAGCCCAAAAGTTGCAAGCTCTGGGGACCCTCTCCAGCGGACTAGCCCATGAAATCAACAACCCAATCACCTACGTCTACTCAAACATCAAAGAGCTGAGCGGCTACCTGAAGGGATATAAATCCTTGGTGGCGTTATACCGAAAGATGGAGACCAAGGTTACCTCCGAGCCAGAACTTTTAGGCGAAATCCAAGCCCAAAAGAAAATAATGGGCCTGAGTCTTTTGGAAGAGGATTTGTACCAGGTGATCGAAGACAGTTTGGAAGGGGCACAGCGGTTAAAATCAATTGTTCAAAACCTCAAAGAGTTCTCCCGGTCGGATTCAGGCACCCAAGAATGGACCGACATCAACCACTCTTTGAAACAGACCCTACAGCTGATCCAAAGTGAATTGAAAAATCGGGTCCAAGTCAAAGAAAATTTTGGGGAACTACCCCATGTGTATTGTAACCGACAGGAGGTCAACCAAGTTTTCTTAAACTTACTTGTCAATGCGAGCCAAGCGATTATAGGCCAAGGTGAAATCGAGATCCGCACCTATGAGTCGACCGAAAAAGTAGCGATTGAAATCATAGACAACGGTCCAGGGATTGAGACCTCCTTGCTACCGAGGATCTTTGAGCCCTTTTTTACCACCAAGGAGGTGGGGCTGGGGTTGGGGCTAGGTCTATCGGTTTCTTACAACATCATCAAAAAACAAGGCGGTGAGATCGAAGCCCAAAGCCAGGAAGGCTTGGGTAGCCGCTTCACGGTTTGGTTACCGATCAAACCTTTGGTAAACCCAGCAAATAAAACCTAATGACAGGCTATGAGAGGATTGATGTACAAAAATAAACAACGACAGAGGATTCTGGATGACAGGCTATGAGAGGATTGATGTACAAAAATAAACAACGACAGAGGATTCTGGTCGTGGATGATGAAGCTCCGATTCGCCGAGTGATCCTGCGCCAGTTGGGTAGCCTAGATGTAGAACTGTATGAAGCCAAAGATGCCAAGCAGGCATTGGAGCTGATGGAGTTAGTTCGCCCTCACCTGATCCTCTTGGATATCAAAATGCCAGGACAAGATGGATATGAGGTATGCAGGCTGGTTCGGGCGGACCGAAATAACCGGTTCGCCAAAATTATTTTGCTGTCGAGCCTGAACGAACTGAGCCAACGGCTCAAAGGTTATGAGGTTGGGGCTGACCTCTACTGGCTCAAACCTTTTGAAAACGAGGAGTTGGTCGCTATCGTTAAATCCTATTTGCGGTTAAGCCACACCGAGGAGGTTGATCAGCTCAAAAGCAATTTGCTCCAACTGATTGCCCATGAGTCTAGGAATCCGCTCAACGGTATCTTGGGTTTTGCTGAATTTTTGACCTCTGACGCAATCAAAGACCCTCAGGTGAATGAAATCGGGGGGATTATCATGCAACAGGGACGGATGATGCTCAACCAGATACAAAAGGCGGACTTGTTTTGCCGATTGGTCAACGGAGAATACTCTCCGGTATATAGTCAGGAAAGCCTAGGACAAGTGATTTCAGAACTATTGGATCAAGACTCTTTGTCTCAAAAAAATATCACCTTGGAAGTTGACCCGACCTTGCGGATGAAAGCCGACTGGTTTCTGTTGAAGCAAGTCCTCGGCTTTGTGATAGAAAATGCGGTGGAGTACTCCCCTAAAGGTTCCCCGGTAACGGTTAGCGTCAGTTCTGAAAGCCAGCATCTGTTGATCAAGGTCGCAGACCAGGGCAAAGGTTTATCCCTAGAGCAACAAAGGGAACTGTTTGAGGCCCTTTGGATCGAAGATATCTTACACCATCAAAAAGGTCAGGGGCTGAGCTTGGCGATGAGCAAATGGATCGTCGACTTGCATCAAGGGAAGATGAAACTCGAATCCAACCAACCGCAAGGGACGGTCGTCACCATCAACTTACCCTGCCCCAACACCGAACCGGTGGATTTGCAGTCTTTAGGCTTCATCACTGAGTAAGTGCTGAGCAGCAAAAATGTTGGTTTCCTGTTTTGATAGCCGATATTAAATATAATACCTATATAAAAACACTTATGGGGAGTATCCATAAACCTCAAGGTCAAAACCCAAGCCTATATCTCCTAGATTGGTTAAGTGCTCTTGATTGAATAAAGTTTGTAGAGTGTAAACAAAGTCCCTTATTCACTTAACACAACCCTTTCTTCTGTTCCAAAGTGCAATATATTTGGATCTATAGAGAGAGAATCCACATCAATGCCTTTAGGTAATGAGAGTTCATCTAATATTCTTATTGCGAATTCTTTCATACTACTAGCAATATGCAGGACTGCTGTATCCTCAGTTATTTCCGAAAGCCTGTAAATGTCATACTGTTCAGGGCCTAGGGACATCATTTTTAACTCACCCAACGAGACGTGAATCTTTCTAGAGAAATTCCCAGCTGTTGATTTTACGTCTACAAATATAGTGTTCCCATCGTTTGTTTCGATGTGGAAATCATAGTGTTTTGCCTCAAGTGGGATTGGAGTTTTTCTTGAATTGATATTAGGATCAAAAACAAGGAGAATCCATGAAGAAGAAAAACAATTTTACTGCGGCAGAAAAAGTATCCATTTTACGCCGGCATTTG